>Ga0208693_1000098_pt1 | contig 71461 bp, 68 predicted proteins | sample AD_UKC071_MetaG_FD_184438 | JGI IMG/M metagenome (GOLD analysis project Ga0208693, IMG submission 184438) | Active sludge microbial communities of municipal wastewater-treating anaerobic digesters from USA - AD_UKC071_MetaG (SPAdes) (version 2) | ecosystem: Engineered > Bioreactor > Anaerobic >... | reverse complement strand
TCATGGTGCGCCTGGGCGCAGGCCAGGTAGCTGATGTCGGTGTGGTGCTTGTGGGTGAACACCGGGTAGCCGTCCAGGCCCAGCTCCTGGGCGCGCTTGATCTCGCCGTCCCAGTAGGCGCCCTTGACCAGGCGCACCATGAAGCGCAGGCCGCGCGCGCGGCCGATGGCCGCCACCGCGTCGATCATGGCCCGCGCCCGGGTCTGGTAGCTCTGGATCGCCAGGCCGAAGCCCGACCAGCCCGGCGCGGTGGCCGCCACATGGTCGGCCAGGGCCTCGAAGACGGTCAGCGACAGCTCCAGCCGGTCGCTTTCCTCGGCGTCGATGGTGAGGTTGATGTCGGCGGCGGCGGCCAGGTCGATCAGCGTGGTGACGCGCGGAAGCAGTTCGGCGTGCACCCGGTCGAGCTGGTGCTCCTCATAACGCGGATGCAGCGCGGACAGCTTGATCGACAGACCGTCGCGCTCGGCCGGGTTGGCGCCGCGGGTGCTGGCGGCAATCGCCTGCAGCGCGGCCACGTAGGCACCGTGGTAGCGCAGCGCGTCGGCATCGGTGCGCGCACCCTCGCCCAGCATGTCGAACGAGAAGCGCAGCTGCGGCGCTGCGCGGCGCTGGGCATGGGCCTCGCCCAGCGCGCTGGCGATGGTCTGGCCCAGCACGAACTGCCGGCCCAGCAGGCCGATGGCGCGCACCGTGGCCGCGACCACGGTCTGCGCGCCCAGGCGGTCGATCAGGCCCGGCTTCTCCCCGCCGGTCGGCAGCATGCGCTTGGCCAGGCCCAGCGCGCTGGCCGAGATCCCCGCCAGCAGCGTGTGCTGCGAGCCTTCCACGGCGCCCTGCGAAAAGTCGGCCCGGCCCAGCTGGTCGGCCGTCAGCGCGATGGCGGTGGCGGCATCGGGCACGCGCAGCAGGGCCTCGGCCAGGCGCATCAGGGCCAGGCCCTCGGCGCTGCTGATCGGGTACTCGCGCAGCAGCGACTCCATCGCCCAGAACGGCGCCGGCTTGGCCCGCACCGCCGCCACCCAGGGCTCGGCCATGCGGATGACGGCGTGCCAGTCGAACGGGCCGTCGCGCCGCAGGCCGGCCAGCAGGCCCTGCAGCACGGCAGCCTCGTCGCGGCAGGGAGCGGGCAGGCGCGACGCGGTGGGCAGGTGGGTGTTGGCGGGCATCGTGGTCTCCTGGCGGCGCAATCGAAGAAGTCGCCAGCGTATCGGTTGATCCACCGGATTTCTGCGCATCCGATGGACAATCTGCCGACGAAGATTCGGCAGCCACCGATCGGTGGGTGCTGACCGGCAGGCGACATCGCCCGCCGCCGGCCGGCCGCTAGAGTGCATCGGCATGACCGCGCCCCTGCTCTTCACCCCGCTGGACTTGCGTGAACTGACGCTGAAGAACCGCGTCGTCGTCGCGCCCATGCACCAGTACGCCGGCGAGCGCGGCTTTGCCACCGACTGGCACCTGATGAACGCCGGCCGCTATGCCGCCGGTGGCGCGGGGCTGTTCATCGTCGAGTCGACCAAGGTCGAGCGACGCGGCTGCGGCACGGTGGGCGACCTGGGGCTGTGGGACGACGCCTTCATTCCGGGCCTGCGGCGCATCGCCGATTTCACCCGCGCCTGCGGCGCGGCGGTGGGCATCCAGCTCGGCCACTCGGGCCGCAAGAGCCGCGGCGCCCGGCCCTGGGAAGGCGGCAAGCCGCTGACGCGCGAACAGGCCGAGGCCGGCGGCACACGCGACTGGGACGCCTGGGAGCTGATCGCACCCAGCGCCATCGCCCCCGATGCCCGCTCGCCCGTGCCGCGTGCGCTGGAACGCGCTGAGATCGCCGGCGTGGTCGACGCCTTCGCCCGCGCCGTGGCCCGCGCCGATGCCGCCGGCTTCGACCTGGTGGAGCTGCACGGCGCGCACGGCTTCCTGATCCACCAGTTCCTCAATCCGCAGAGCAACCAGCGCGGCGACGACTACGGCGGCAGCCTCCAGAACCGCATGCGCTTCGTGCTGGAGGTGGCCGAGGCGGCACGCGCGGCCTGGCCGGCGCACAAGCCGCTGGCGGTGCGGCTGTCGGTCGACGACGGCACCGGCTGGGACCCGGCCAGCAGCGTGGTGCTGGCGCGCGAGCTGAAGGCGCGCGGCGTCGACCTGATCGACTGCTCCGGCGGCGGCATGCTGCCCGGGCCCATCCCCGGCACGCCGCCCGGCTACGGCTACCAGGTGCCGTACGCGGCCCGACTGCGCGCCGAGGCCGGCATCCCGACGATGGCCGTCGGCCTGATCGTGCAGGCGGCGCAGGCCGAGGCCGTGCTGCAGGCCGGCCAGGCCGACTGCGTCGCGCTGGCGCGCGAACTGCTCTACAACCCGAACTGGCCGCTGGACGCGGCACAGAAGCTGGGCGCCGACCCGCATTTCCAGCTGGCACCGCCGGCGGCCGGCTGGTGGCTGGAACGCCGTCGCGCCGGTGCGCCTGGCGTCCAGCCGTCCACCTTTCCTTCCCCGACCTGAGCCGTCCACCGATGCCCACCCTGCACGACCCGTTGACCTTCACCCGCGGCCCGGCGATGGCCAACCGCTTCATGCTGGCGCCGCTGACCAACTGGCAGAGCAACCCCGACGGCACGCTGAACGACGTGGAATACCACTGGCTGACGATGCGCGCCCAGGGCGGCTTTGCGCTGACGATGACCTGCGCGGCCCATGTGCAGCGCGGCGGCCAGGGCTTCCCGGGCCAGCTTGGCGTGTGGTCCGACGACCACCTGCCGGGCCTCACCCGCCTGGCCGCCGGCATCCATGCCGCGGGCAGCGGCTCGTCGCTGCAGATCCAGCACTCGGGCCGGCGCAGCGACCCCAAGCTGACCGGCGAGCCCGCGGTCTGCCCCTGGGACGACGCCGAGACCGGCGCCCGGGCGATGACCACGGCCGAGGTCGAGCAGCTGATCGAGGACTTCATCGGGGCCGCCGTGTGCGCCGAGCGGGCGGGCTTCCACGGCGTGGAGCTGCACGGCGCCCACGGCTACCTGCTGGCGCAGTTCCTCGAAGGCGAGCTGAACCACCGCACGGATGGCTACGGCGGCAGCTTCGACCACCGCTGCCGCGTGCTGCGCACGGTGATCGACGGCGTGCGCGCCCGCACCCAACCCGGCTTCCAGCTCGGCCTGCGGCTGTCGCCCGAGCGCTTCGGCATCACCATGCCCGAGTCGCTGGCGCTGGCCGGCGAGATGCTGCAGAGCGGCAAGCTGGACTACCTCGACATGTCGCTGTGGGACTGCTTCAAGCCGCCCCAGGAAGCCGCCTATGCCGGCCGGCCGCTGATCGACCACTTCGCCGCACTGCCCCGCGGCAACACCCGCCTGGGCGTGGCCGGCAAGATCATGGACGCCGCCACCGCGCAGCGCTGCCTGGAGCACGGCGCCGACTTCGTGCTGATCGGCCGCGGCGCGATGCTGCACCACGACTTCGCCCGCCGGGCGCTGGCTGACAGCGGCTTCAAGTCGATCGAGCGGCCGGTGACGCGGGCCTACCTCGCGAACCAGGGCCTCGGGCCGGTGTTCATCGACTACGTGGCCAACACCTGGAAAAACTTCGTGACTTGACCCACCCCCTACGGCCTTCGGCCGCCCCCTCAAGGGGGCAACGCCAGCGGCCCGGCAAAGCCGGCTCCGCGGCGTTTGCTGGGTTCACCCCAACAACTGCAAGGAGAGCGCCATGCCTGACTACGACCTGATCATCCGCGGCGGTTCGTTGCACGACGGCCTGGGCTCGCCGGCCCGCACGGCCGATGTCGCCATCAAGGACGGCTGCGTCGCGGCCATCGGCACCGTCACCGGCACGGCCGCCGAGACCATCGACGCCACCGGCCTGCTGGTGACGCCCGGCTTCGTCGACGTGCACACGCATTACGACGGCCAAGCCACCTGGTCGCAGCGGCTGCAGCCTTCGTCCAGCCACGGCGTCACCTCGGTGGTGATGGGCAACTGCGGCGTCGGCTTCGCGCCCTGCAAGCCGGCCGAGCGCAACCTGCTGGTGGAGGTGATGGAAGGTGTGGAGGACGTGCCCGAGGTGGTGATGGCCGAGGGCCTGCCCTGGAACTGGGAAACCTTTCCCGACTACCTCGATGCGCTGGCCGACCGGCAGTTCGACGTCGACGTGGCCGCCCAGCTGCCGCATTCGGCCCTGCGGGTCTACGTGATGGGCGCGCGCGCCGCCACCGGCGAGGCGCCCACCGCCGACGACCTGGCGACGATGCGGCGCCTCACCGCCGAGGCGGTGCGCGCCGGTGCCATCGGCGTCAGCACCTCGCGCAACCTGATGCACCGCACCAAGGCCGGTGAGCTGGCGCCCAGCCTGCATTCGGACGAGGCCGAATTGCAGGCCCTGGCCGATGGGCTGAAGGATGCCGGCGGCGGCGTGTTCCAGATCATCCCGGCACCGATGGGTGACGCAGCATCCGAGTTCGCGCTGATGCGTCGCCTGGTCGAGCGCAGCGGCCGGCCGCTGTCGTACAGCCTGATCCAGATGCCCACCGGCGACCGGGCGGCCTGGCAGACCTCGCTGGCCGCCCTGAGCGATGCCGCCGCCGCCGGCCTGCCGATGCGCGCCCAGGTGGCGCCGCGGCCGGTGGGCATGTTCTACGGCCTGGACCTGAGCTTCCACCCCTTCGCCTACCACCCCAGCTACAAGGCGATCCGGCACCTGCCGCTGGCCGCGCGCGTGGCGGCGATGCGCGACCCGGCGATGCGCGCCCGCCTGCTGGCCGAGCAGCCCGAGGACACCAACCCGGTGAACCTGAAGACGGTGAAGAGCTTCCAGTACAGCTACGCGTGGCAGGACCAGGCCGACTACGAGCCCGACCTGTCGCAGCGCCTGGACCGGCTGGCCGATGCCGCCGGCCAATCCATCGAGGCATTCAGCTACGACCTGCTGCTGGCCGACGAGGGCCGCGCCATGTTCTACCAGCCCGGCGCCAACTACCGCGACGGCAACCTGGACGCGGTGCGCGCCATGCTCACGCATCCGCAGGCGGTGGTGGGCCTGGCCGACGGCGGCGCGCACTACGGGATGATCTGCGACGCCAGCTTTCCGACCTGGTTCCTGGCGCGCTGGGCGCGCGACGCGGCGCCCGACCAGCGCCTTCCGCTGCCCCAGGCCATCGCCGCGCTGACCAGCGTGCCCGCCGAGCTGGCGGGCTTGAGCGACCGCGGCCGGCTGGTGGTCGGCGCCAAGGCCGACGTCAACGTCATCGACCTGGCCCGGCTGACCGTGCGGGCGCCCACCGTGGTGCACGACCTGCCGGCCGGCGGCCGGCGCATGCACCAGGCGGCCGACGGCATCGTCGCCACCCTGGTGGCGGGCACCGTCACCTACCGCGACGGCCAGGCCACCGGCGCGCTGCCGGGGCGGCTGGTGCGGCGCACGCAGGCGGCCACGACCGGCGCCTGAATCGCGCTCAGGCCAGCGGCAGCGCCAGCGTGAAGCGGGCGCCCTCGCCCGGCCTGGATTCCAGCGTCGGCGTGCCGCCCATCAGCCCGGCCAGGCCGCGGCTCAGCGCCAGGCCCAAGCCGGTACCGCCATGCTGGGACGACACGCTGGCGTCGGCCTGGCGGAAGCGCTCGAACACCGTCTCGTGCAGGTGGGCCGGAATGCCCGGCCCGGTGTCGGCCACGGTGATCAGCAGGCGGCCGTCCTGCGGGCCCAGAAGCAGCGTCATGCTGCCCTCGGTGGTGAACTTCAGTTTGTTGGACAGCAGGTTGTTCAAGCTCTGCTTGAGCCGCAACTCGTCGGTCGACACCAGCTCGGGCAGGCGCCGCTCCATCAGCTCGGCAACGCCGCGGATGCTGGTCAGCGGCGTGCGCAGCTCATGCGAGATGGCGGCCAGGAACTCGGTCTTGGCCTGGTAGCTGGCATGGGCGCGGGCCTCGCTGGCGCGCAGCGCGGCATTGCTGGCCTCCAGCTGGCGCACGCCCAGGCCCAGCAGCACCGAGCCGCGCAGCACCGCCAGCGTGAACAGCGCCGCCAGCGACAGCGCCATCGTGCGCGCACCGCGCCAGCGCGCCATGGCCTCGTCGGTCTGGCGCAGCACGGCCACGGACAGCGGGTAGTCGCCCACCCGCTCGAAGGCCACCAGGCGGTTCTCGCCGTCGACATGGCTGAACGATTCGAAATGGCCGCGCGGCCCCTGCAGCTGGCTGGGCTGGCCCGCCACCCGGGTGCTGGTGCCGATGCCCTGCGCCGCACCGCCCACCACCCGTGCCCGCACCACCTCGTCGACGCCGATCAGGCTGACGCCGCCGTGCTGGCCCAGCTGGACGCCGCGGTACAGATCCTCGAAGTCACCGGCGTCCAGCGAGGCCACCACCACGCCCAGCACCCGGCCGTCGGCCGCAGCGATGCGCCGCGACAGCTGGATGGTCCATTTCTTCGACACCTTGCCCAGCACCGGCTTGCCGATCAGCAGGCCGTTGGCCGACAGCGGCGGCGCATCGACCATGCCGGCGGGCCGCAGGTGCACCCGCACATGCCCGCGCTCCGACAGGTCGACAGGGCCCGACTTGCTGCCGTCGGGGTCGAGGTTGCTGCCCTGGAAGTGGCCGTCCGGCCCGATCAGCGACAGCTGCAGCAGGATCTTGGGCGCCAGGCCGGTCTCGTTGGCCAGTTGCACCGTGTCCTCGGGCTTGAAGGCGCCGTCGCGCACCGCGTCGCGCAGGCGGATCATGGCCTGGTCGCTGGCGGCCAGCACCCGCACCGTCTGCTCCTGCAGGATGGCCGCCAGGTTGCCGCTGTGTCGCTGCTCGTCGTCGATGGCCTCGCGCCAGCGCAGGGTCAGCAGGGTGCCCACCGTCAGCCAGGCGGCCAGCAGCGCCAGCCCGGCGGCCCAGCCCAGCACCGCCACCAGCGAGCGCCGGCCCAGCCAGCGCAGGGCGTGCGGCGTGGGAGCGGTGGCTTGCAGCGTGGGATCGGTCAGGGTGGCCATGCGGAACACGGGCGCGCCGACGGCGACAGGCTGCCGGAGGACGCGCATGGCGGGTCTTCGAAAGGGCCGGCGAAAACTGGAGTGCGCCGCGCCACGGGGCTGCGCCTGCGGCGCGGCGCGCGGCGTCGGGACGCCGGTCAGCGGTCCAGGGCCTTGTCTGCCCCTTCCTTCGGGTCGCCCACGGCCTTGAGGCCCTTGCCCTGGATCTGCTTGGCCACGCCCTTGGCGATGGTGCTGGGGCTGTCGACCGGTTCACCGGCCTTCTGCTGCACCTTGCCCGCCGCTTCCTTGACGGCGCCCTTGATCTGTTCCTTGTTCATGGCCGGTCGTTTCAGCGCGCTGTGCGCGCGACGGGTTGGCACCGCGGCAACCGCCGGGCAGATCGATCACCGATCGATGGCCCTGATCCTGATGCGCCAACGCGGCCCGCGCAGTCGTCGCATGGCCCGTTCAGCTGTGGACCTTGGCCTACAGCGCGGCTGGCGCCGGTCACCGGCGCGGCCCCGGACGACGTGGCGGTTGCGCTGGCTGATGTCTGCACAGTCGAGACAGCGCACACCGGCAACGGCTAGCATTCAACGATCCGATTTTATCTTGATTCCGATAAACTACCGCTTCAGAGGATAGAAGAGGGTAGTCGCATGATCGCGTACCACCGCGCCGCGCTGGCGCAGCAGCTGGTGCAGGCGCTGCAGGGGCGTGCACTGTTGGGTGATGCGCACAACGGCCTGTTCCTGGCCGCGCCGCGCCGCACCGGCAAGAGCACCTTCCTGCAAGGCGACTTGGCGCCCGCCCTGCAGCAGGCCGGCGTGGAGGTGGTGTACGTGGACCTGTGGGCCGACACCCGGCGCGACCCCGGCAACCTGATCGCCGAGGCCATCGCCCAGGCCCTGCAAGTCCACCTGGGGCTGGTGGCCCGCACGGCCAAAAAGGCCGGCCTGAAGAGCGTGAAGCTGGCAGGTACGCTGGACATCGACACCAGCAGGATCGGCCAGGTCGACGGCCTGACCCTGGTGGACGCGCTGCGCAACCTGCAACAGGCGGCCGGCAAACCCGTGGCGCTGATCATCGACGAAGCCCAGCACGCGCTGACCAGCGAGGCGGGCGAGGTGGCGATGACGGCGCTGAAATCGGCACGCGACCAGATGAACCGGCCAGGCCAGGTCAACCTGATGCTGGTGATGTCGGGCTCGGACCGCGACAAGCTGCTGCGCCTGGTCGTCAGCGCGGGGGCGCCGTTCTACGGCTCGCAGATCCAGGCGCTGCCGCCGCTGGACACCGACTTCATCGCCCATGTGGCCGGGCTGGTGGAAGCCCAGCGGCCCGATCTGGTGCCGGTCGACCGGATGGCCCTGCAAGACGCGTTCACCGCCTTCGGGCACCGGCCGCAATTCTTCATGGCGGCCATGGGAGCCGTGCTCAGCCCGCTGTCGGGCCGCAGAGGGCGGTTCGAGCCGGCGCTGCAGCAGGCCGCGCGGGACCAGCAGGCGCAGGACGAGGCGCAGATGGCGTCCGATTACCTGGGCCTGAAGCCGACCGAGCAGGTGGTGCTGTGGCGCATGCTGGACCAGGGGCCGCGCTTTCGACCGTATGACGCCGAGGCACTGCGCTTCTACCGCGACAAGCTGGGCCGCCCGGTGAGCGTGCAGCAGGCGCAGAAGGCGCTGGAGTCGCTGCGGCAGCGCACACCGGCCCTGGTATGGAAATCGGCGCGCGGCGAGTACGCGGTGGAGGACGCCGCCATGCCCCGCTGGTTTCAGGCGCGCCGGGACGCCGAGCGGTGGCCGCCCTCGCCCGTGCAAGGCAGCCTTCCGCTGGAACGGGACTGAGGTCGGCACACAGATCCTGATCGGTTGGAATAAGGTCTGTCGGACTCTTCCCAGGTGAGGCACCAGAGTTTTGAAGGCCTCAAGACCTGTCGAACGCGCTGACATTGTCCCGCCCGACATGCAGCGTTTAAATAAGGTCTGTCGGGATCTGTAACAGGCGCGTTTGCGCACGGCGCAGGGGAACCTCCGGCGCCGCGAACCTAGGCGATGCCGGAGGCCGACCGAGCGCGAGCCCTGCTCGTCGCGAAGTGCCCGCGCAGCGCGCGGATGATTAATAGCGCACGGCTGCCGCCGAGCCCTTCGTGCTCTCCATCACCAGCGCCTTCTCCGCCGCCAACCAGCTTTGCACTGCGGGGGGGGAGTGGCGTCGCATGGAAAGGAAGACCGAGGCGCCCGTAGCTCTCGGCGTTTGGGACCAGCCCTTGGCGTCCCACGGCGGCGCCATTCAAGTTCCGAGCGTCTCCCCCGTTTCGCGAGGTGAAGCTCTGCAAAGTTCGCCCTTTGCTGTGGACGATCAGCCTTTTACGATATATCTTAGATGCATCATGAAGACGGATCAGACGATGTTGAGCAAACACACTCTTTTTGGTTTTTCCGCCCGCCACTGCGGCCCCCAGCGCGCCGACCGGGCTGAGCGCCCCATGCGGCACGGCATGCCGGGCGGTCGCTCGGCAGGGCACGGTCACCATGCGAGCGGCGGCATGGGCCGACACGGTGGTGGCGCTGGTGACGGTTCGGGGCATGGTGGCCGCGGTGGTCGCATGTTCGAGCAGGGCGCCATCAAGCTGCTGGCGCTCAGCCTGGTGGCTGAGCGCCCTTGCTACGGCTACGAACTCATCAAGCACATCGAAGGCCTGGTCGGCGGCGACTACAGCCCGAGCCCGGGCGTCGTCTACCCAACGCTGACCTATCTGGTCGACATGGGCTGGGCCACGGTCCAGGACGGTGAAGGCGGCCGCAAGCAGTACACCATCACACCGGCAGGGCTGGACCAACTGGCGCAGCAGAGTACGGAGCTGGCCAGCCTGAAGATGCGGCTGCAGCAGGGCCGCGAGCGCATGGCCGCCCGCCGCTCGCCAGACATCGAACGCGCCATGGACAACCTCAAGGCTGTCCTGCACCAACGGTTGGCCGAGGGCCAGTCCAGTGCGGCGCTGACCCGCCGCATCGCGACCGCCATCGACGAGGCCGCCTTGGCCATTCGGCAACTGGAGGCCTGACGATGCAACGCCGCACCTTCAACCTCAGCCTGCTGGCCGGCTTTGTTGCCAGCGCGGGCGGCAGCGCCCACGCTGCCAGTACGGCAGAAGAGGCCTTGCAGCCTGATCTGACGCGCTACGCCACGCAGGAGATCAGCGTTGGCGGACAAACCATACGGGTGCGCGCCTATGAGGGGCTGCCCACGGTGGCCAAGGCTGTTGAGCCCGGCTACCAGGCCCTGAATCTCTACATCCCCGAAGCCTACTTCCAGGGCGGCAGCATTGAGGGCTTCACGGCCCGCACGGCGCCCATCTTCCTGCCCAACGGCGTGGGCGGATACATGCCCGCCAAGCCCGGAACCTTGACCAACCGCATGCCGGGACCACCGGGCCAGGCGCCCGCGCCCAGCGCCAGTGCCATGGCCTTGGCCCGCGGGTTCGTGGTGGCCGCGCCGGGCGCGCGGGGGCGCACACTGCAGGCGGCTGACGGCCGCTGGACCGGCAAGGCACCGGCCGCCATCGTGGACCTGAAGGCCGCAGTGCGCTGGCTGCGGCACAACGCCGACCGGCTGCCCGGCAACACCGAGCGCATCGTCTCCAACGGCACCAGCGCCGGGGGGGCGTTGTCTGCCTTGCTGGGTGCCAGTGGCAACCACCCCGATTACGACGCGGAACTGCGCACGCTCGGCGCAGCGCCTGGCCGTGATGACGTCTTTGCCGTCAGCACCTTCTGCCCCATCACCAACATGGCCCATGCGGATGAAGCCTACGAGTGGCAGTTCGAAGGGCTGCGCGAGTACCGCAACGTCGCCATCTCGATGCTGGATTTCCGGGTCCAGCGCAAGGAGGTCGTTGGCCAGTTGAGCGAGGCCCAGCTGGGTCTGTCCGCCGAAATGCGTAAGGCCTTTGTGGCCTACGTCAATGCCCTGGGCCTGAAGGCGCCCGACGGCAGTCTGTTGGCGCTGGATCCCAACGGCCAAGGGACATTGCGCGAGCACATCGCCGCGCTGTTGCAAGTCTCGGCCCAGCAGGCGCTGGACGGCGGCCGGGACATGTCTGACGCGCCCTGGCTCCGGATTCAAGGTGGTCGCGTGCAGTCGGTGGACTTCAGCGCCTACGCGCGCGCAGTCGGCCGGATGAAGGCCCAACCTGCGTTCGACGGCTTCTCCCTGGAGACGGGCGAGAACCAACTCTTTGGCGATGCCCGCACGGACAAGCGCCATTTCACCCCGTTCTCGCTGCGTCACACCACAGCGGCCGATTCAACTCTGGCGGACGCCGGTACGGTCAAGTCGATGGACGCGATGCAGCAGTTGCTGGACGCCCGCTCCCAAGTCTCGCGGCACTGGCGCATCCGACATGGCAGCGTGGATCGCGACACATCGCTGGCGGTGCCCACATTGCTGGCCGCTGCCGCCAGGCAACGCGGTGCCGCCGTGGACCTGGCCTTGCCTTGGGGACGGCCGCACAGCGGCGACTATGAGTTGGACGGCCTTTTCGATTGGGCGGTCGCCGCGGTCCGCTAGACCCCATGAAGGCGCCTTTCAGCGTGGAGCAGTCGTCCGGTCGGGGTGCAGTTCAGCCTTCGTCAATCGCTGGGGTGATGCTCGTATCAAGGTCCGTCGACTGACCACACCCTAAGTGGTTGATCCTGCTGCACTGGCAGCAAAGCTCAAGGTCCGTCGAAACTCGCGCCGGAGCATCGCCAAGGCTGGACGGCTTGGAACATGGTCCGTCGATCCGCAATCCAGCAAGGGCGTGTCTGCAAAAGGAAGTATGAGAGCTTGTGCCATGCAGTGGCCGGCGTTGTCCAGGCTAAGCCGACTACCAACCTGTGGCAGGGTCTAAGCGTCAGGCGAATCGTCCGTGGTGCAGCGTAAGTAGCCGGTCGCCGCCGGCTGGCGTACTCATGGTAAGTGCCATCAAGCGGACATTCGGTTCGGCCACCGGCGCCGGCACGAGAGGCAGCTATACGAGGTACAGCTGACCTCGGGTTGCGATTGGGCGGGCTCGCTGCTCCGACGGCTGCTTCCCTGCCGCGCGAACTGGCAGTACCGACCCTCAAGAGACCTTAACGTCCTGAGACTGCAGACATTCATGAATCGTGTGTAGTCCACAGCGTACCAGCGTGACCGAGCATCGTTGCGGTGTTGTCAGGGCAGGCAAGCTGGCATCGTTGCAGGCCGGGCCCATTTCCAGCCCCTACCCGCCGGGGGGCCGCGCCCACTCAGACGAGGTAGCCCTCTCGCTCAAGTGCGACTGCTCAGTGCAGGACCCATGCGCCCCAATGCTGGGCCAGGTACGTCAGGTACGCAGCACGGAAGTCCCAGAACTCGGTGACGGCTGAAGGTCAGGAGGCCTGGAGGCCACGCTGGGCATTTTGGGGACCCGAGGTCTGCGCCAAGACAATACTGTCGCCGACGCGGATGACGCCGCCCGTAACGAGGCGCGCCGTCATGCCGCCGTGGCCACGCAGGGCGCTGTAGCCGCCTCGCCCCAACTGCGCTTCCATGCGCGAGCACGGGGCGCACGGGCCGGTCACTTCGATTCGCACCTCGGCACCGATCTGCCAGATCATCGTATGCGCTGGCAACGGCGAACGCATCGCGGTCAGGTTCAGGCCCGACACGACCAGATTGCGCCGCAGATGCCGCGCGTCTACGCGGGGCAGCGCGCACCAGGCGGCGATCAGCGGCAGGTGCTCGTGCTGAACCAGCGTGAGTTCACGCCGGGTGGCTTCATCGGTATCGCGGTGCCATGCGGCGCGGTGGTCACCCAGCAGGCCGCGCCCCGGCACGGCCTGCGCATGGTCGACGAACACGGTGTCGGCCAGTCGCGCCGGCCGGATCACGATGGCCTCGATGCGACCGGGTTGCGCGAACTGAGTGATGAGATCCCGAATTCCGATGGCCATCGCTACTGTGCCGTGCGTTCGCGGTCAGAGCACTTCTTCGACCAGCAGTTCGCGGCCGCGAAACGGCACTCGATCGCCCGCTTCGGCACCGGCGATGGCCTTGTAGATCGGCGCCTCGCTGGAGATGCCCATGAAGCGGCGACCGTCACATTCGAACGCCGAGGTCGCCACGCCGACGACGAACCAGCGCCCGTCGATGCGCACGGCGGCGCCCTCGTCGACCTCGTCCTTCGGGCCGAAGTCGATGCGCCGCAACGTGGCCAGGGCCTCCTCGTGGGAGTGGATCGGGCACTCGAAGAACTGGGCCAACACACCGCTGTTGTGGGCATGGGACGACGCATCAGCGTCGCCGGGCTCGTCGCCGCGGCCGGCTGCACCGGCCAAATACTGCGCGTAGGCCGACTCGGCGAATTGCAGCTCTTCGGCCTTCAAGGACATCATGGTGGTCTTCAGGTGCGTCTTGTCGCTCATGGTCATTCTCCAGTCGGTGATGGTTGTCGCGCCGGGCCATCGGCGCGTGCCGTTTGATGTTCAACGTCCGGGCCCACTGGCACGCGAACGCGGTAGCGCAGTTCAAGGCGTGGCATCGCTACGCATCAGCAGGGCGATGCCAGATCGCCAGCGCGTACCACTGGCGCTCGTCGGTCAGCACTTGGCTGTTGCGGAATCCGCTGCGCTGCGCCAGCTGCTCGATGGATTGCGGCGTGTACTTCTGCGACTGCTCGGTGAAGATTGTCTCGCCGCATCTGAAGTCGAAACTGTGCTGCAGGTTGCGGGAGGTCACCACCTGGTCCGCCTTGCTCACGAGGAAGCTGCGCGCAACGCCCTCCAGAGGGCAGTAGCTGGCGTAGTGGCTGAAACGGTCGAGCGCGAAGTCCATGCCCAGCTCTCGATTGAGCCGCCGCAACAAGTTGAGGTTGAAGGCCGCCGTGACGCCTTCGGCATCGTCGTAGGCGGCCTGCAGCACGTGCGGATCCTTCACCAGGTCCAGGCCCAGCAGCAGCCCGTCGCCCTCGCGCAGTTGCGAGTGCACGCGGCGCAGCAGGCCGAGGGCCCCGCCTTCGTCGAAATTGCCGAGGTTGCTGCCCAGCAGCATGGCCACCGAGCGGCGCCGCGGTGAGACCGCCGGCCAGTGCTCGAAATAGTCGCCCAGCAAGGGCTTGAGCGCCATCCGGGGCAGGTGGCTGTCGAAACGCCGGCTGAGTTCGGCCAGCGCGTGCGCGGAAACGTCCATGGGCCGATAGACGCAGTCCACGTCCCGGTCGTGCAGCGTGCGGCACAGGCTGAGCGTCTTCTCGCCGTCACCGCTGCCCAGTTCGATCAGGTCCAGCGGCTCGCGGTTCGGGCTGATGGTGTGCGCGATCTCCTCGGCGCGGTCGATGAGCAGCGAATGCTCCAGGCGCGTCAGGTAGTACTCGGGCAGCGCCATGATGCGCTGGAACAGGCGCGAGCCCTCGTCGTCGTAGAACCACGCCGAGGACAGCGCCTTCTGCGGTGCGCTCAGCCCCTTAAGGACATGCGCCGCCAGTGTCTGGGCGTCGTTCACGCAGCACCTTTCTGGGTCAGATCACGCGCCGGCCGGATGCCGGTGTATTGCCATCGGGCAGGCGCATGGAAGAAGTTGCGGTAGGTCTGCCGGGCATGCCCCGGCGCGGTGGCAAACGACGAACCCCGCAGCACCTGCTGGTTGACCATGAACTTGCCGTTGTATTCGCCCACCACGTGCGCGCTGCGGCGAAATCCCGGGTAGGGCTGGTAGGCACTCTGCGTCCACTCCCAGCGCCGTCCCCAGCCGATGGAGGCGCCTCCGGCTTCCCACTCGAACTCGGTGGGCAACCGCCATCCGGCCCACTGGCAAAACGCGAAGGCCTCGTAGTGGCTGACATGGGACACCGGTGCCGTGCCCTCGAGCGCCTCGACGCCGCGCAGCGAGTAGTGCAGCCAATGCCCAGCGCCCTTGGCGCTGTCCGGGCGCCAGTACAGCGGCGCCTTGTGCGGCAGCGCGCGCACCCAGTCCCACCCTTCGGCGTGCCAGAACTCGTGCCGCTCGTAGCCGCCGTCGGCCATGAAGGCGAGGTACTCGGAGTTCGTCACCAGGGCTTGGCGCAGCTGGAACGGCTGCACCAGCACCGCATGGCGCGGCTGCTCGTTGTCGAAGGCGAAGCCACGCCCACCGTGGCCAACCTCGAGGGTGCCGCCTTCGATGTCCACCCAGTCGTCCAGCGGCGGGCAGGTGCCGTCGTGCTCGGCGCTGAGGTCCAGCGGTCCCAGGTTCTGCGGGTCGTAGCCGGGCGCGAGCGGGTTGGTGCCCAGGATGAACTTGATGTCGGTGACGAGCAGTTCCTGGTGCTGCTGTTCGTGCTGCAGGCCCAGCTCGACCAGCGCGCTCACGTCAGCGCCGAGCGGCTTCGCCAGCAGCGTCTGCATCGCGGCGTCGACATGCTCCCTGTAGGCCAGCACCTCGGCCACGGTCGGCCGGCTGAGATCACCCCGATCGGCACGCGCCACCCGGGCGCCGACGCCCTCGTAGTAGCTGTTGAAGATGTAGTCGTAGCCCGGGTGGAAGGTCTTGTACCCGTCCAGGTGCGGCAGGAGCACGAAGTGCTCCAAGAACCACGCCGTGTGACCGAGGTGCCATTTGGGCGGACTCACGTCCACCACGGGCTGCGGCACATGGTCCTCCGCCGCCAGCGGCGCGCACAGGCGCGTGCTGCGCTGTCGCACGCCGCGGTAGCGTTGCAGCAGGATCTGTTCAGGGGTCAGGGGGCTCATCGTGGATGTCCTTCTTGTTCGATGGGTGGATTCAGCCGCCGAATCGTTCGGTGCGGATGGCGCCATCGGGCACCCTCAATTCGCGCAGCATGGTGGTCACGTTTTCGACGAACGCATTGCGTCCGCAGACATAGACCTGGGCCGACTGCGCCGTTGCGTCGCCCAGGTGCTGCAGGGCCGCCGCCACGTCGGCCTGGCGCAAGCGGCCGGTGTGGTCCTGCACGCGAGGCGCGGCGTCGCCGCGCGAAAGCGCCAGTTGGCTGTGGAAGCCATTGCTCTGCGCCTCCCAGCGCTGCAGGTCGGGCCAGCGCAGCACGTCGCCCAGCGTGCGCGCCGCCACCAGCAGCACCATCGGGGCCGATGCCGACACGTCCGCACGCCCGGCATGGTGCGCCGCCATCGACATCAGCGGCACGACACCCGACCCGCCGCCGATCAGCAGGGTCGGCCGGCCTTCGCTCGCGTGCCAGACGAAGTGGCCGCCGACCGGGCCGAGCATCTCGATCGTGTCGCCCACCTGTGCAGCATCGTGGAACCAGGGCGAGACCTCGCCGTCCGCCAGCCGTTCGATGCCCAGTTCGTAGACACCCTCGAGCTCGGGCGGCGAGAGCAGCGAGTAGCTGCGCTGCGCCTGGTAACCGTCGTCGGCGGTGAGCCTCAGGTCCAGGTGCTGGCCGGCCCACGGCGCATGCCAGACCTGCGGCCGCAAGACGACGCGCCGGATGCGCGCGGTCAAGGGCTCGAGCGCCTCGACGCGCGCCGTCTGCCAGGTGCGCAGCGTGCTCGCGCGCTGCGCAAGCTCAGCCATAGCGCTCTTCCTTGAAAGGATCGCCGCGCATGTGGTAGCCGCGCAGCTCCCAGAAACCGGCCTCGTCCTTGTTCGTGAACTGCAAAGCGTTGACCCACTTGGCCGACTTCCAGAAATACAGGTGCGGCACCAGCAACCGCGCCGGGCCGCCATGCTCGCGCGTCAGCGGCTTGTCGTCGAAGTGGGTGGCGACCATGGCGCGGCCCTGCGCCAGGTCGGCCAGCGGCACGTTGGTGCTGTAGCCGTCCTCCGAATGCGCCAGCACCCAGGGCGTGGGCGCCTGGACGCCGGCGGCGGCGAGCAAGGTGTCGACATTGACGCCGCGCCACCGGGTGTCGAACTTGGACCAGGTGGTCACGCAATGGATGTCCACCACCTGCTCGGTCTGCGGCAGGGCCTGGAATTCGGCGAAGTTCCAGGCCGCGACCGGCCGCGGGCCGACCTTCAAGGTCAGCCGCCAGTCGTCGTTGCTGCGTGGGCGCGGCGTCGGCCCGGCGGTGAGCACCGGGAAGCCGTCGGTGAGGGATTGGCCGGGCGGCAGGCGGCCGCCATGGTTGTCGACGCCGCGGTTGCGGCCGCTGAAGGATCGATTGATGGGCATGGGGGGCCTTGCTGCGTTCAGCTCGCCGCCAACGGCTTGCGGCGGTCGATGATGGTGGGCAGAAACTCGGTCACGGTGGGATGGGCCGGCAGCGCATCGCGCACGGTGCGCCAGGTGCCGCCGCTGGCCATCACCAGGCCGACGGCCTGGATGATTTCATCGGCCTGGATGCCCAGCATCGTGGCGCCCAGGAACAGGTCGCTGTCCTCGTCGATCAGCAGCTTGATGAGGCCGGTGGTCTCGCTCTCTTCCTTCGCCCGGCTCACGTCCTTCATCGCGAGCACGGCCTGCGAGATGCGCCGGCCCTCGCCCACCAGGCGCTTCGCATCGGCCTCGTACAGGCCCACGTGCGCCAGCGGCGGGTCGGTGAACATGGCGTAGATGGTGGTGCGTGCGTCGGCGCTGCGATCACCGCCGGCGAGGTTGGCGGCAACGATCTCGTGGTCGTGGTAACTGGTGTGCGTGAAGGCACCGCGCTGGTTGATGTCGCCCAGGGCCCAGATGCCCGGCACGTCGGTCTCCAGGCGCTCGTTGGTGCCGATGTAGCCGCGCATGTTGGGCTTCAGGCCGACGCTGGCCAGCCCCAGTTCCTCGGTGTTGGGCACCCGCCCGGTGGCCACCAGCAGGTGGCTGCCGCCGATGATGCGGCCGTCGGCCAGTTCGACGCAGGCGCCGCCTTCGGTTTCACCCGGGTTTACGGCCTTGATGGCCTGCCCGGTGAAGACGTCGATGCCCTCGGCCCGCAGCATCTCGGTGATGGCCGCCGACACGTCGTGGTCCTCGCGCCCGGTCAGGCGCGGGCCGGTCTCGACGATGGCGACCTTGCTGCCCAGGCGGCGAAAGATCTGCCCCATCTCCAGGCTGATGTAGCCGCCGCCGATGATGACGAGCTTGCGCGGCAGCTCGCGCAGTGCGAGAAGGCTCTCGTTGTCCAGATGCGGCTGGTCCAGCAGGCCCAGGATCGGCGGCACAAAGGGCCGCGTGCCGGTGTTGAGCACGACCTTGGGCGCGCGCAAGGTGCGCGCGCCGGCCTGCACCAGAAAGTCGGCGTCCGCACGGCCGATCAGGCGCGCATGGGCCTTGATGATCTGCAAGCCGGCCAGGCCGCCGAGCCAACTCTCCAGGCCCGCACGCGACTCGTCCACGCGCCGTTGCATGCGCTCCATCGCGGCTGCGAAATCCACCCGCACGGCCCCCACATGGACACCGAACTCGGCCGCGCGCCGCGCCATGTAGGCCACGCGGGCCGACTTGCGCAGCGTCTTGGTTGGCGTGCACCCGCGGTTGATGCAGGTGCCGCCGAGATCGCGCGACTCGACCAGGGCGACCCGGTGTCCCTGGACGACCAGCTTGGCGGCGAGGAACGGACCGGCCTGCCCGGCGCCGATGACGATGGTGTCGAACGGCTCCGGCGGCGTCACGGCTGCACCTTCACGCCACGCCAGAAGGCGACGCGGCCGGCGACGGCCTCGGCGCCGCTGCGGGGCTGCGGGTAGTACCACGCCGCGTCAGTATTGATCGCGTCGCCCACCTTCAGGCTGAAATAGCTGGCCACGCCCTTCCACGGGCAGACGCTGTGCGTGCTGCTGGGAAGCACAGATTGCCGATCGAGAGCAGAAAGTGGGAAGTACGCGTTGCCTTCAACTTCGACGATGTCATCGCTCTCGGCGATCACGACACCTTTCCAGATTGCCTTCATGTTGCTCTTGCCTTCATGGGTGAACCGTTTCAACGGTCGCGAACCAGCGTGGTCGCGATCACGGGTGTGCCTTCCAGCGTGCGATGCACCGGGCAGCGGTCGGCGATGCGCAGCAGATCGGCTCGCTGGTCTTCGCTCAGAGGGCCGCGCACGGCGATCTCGCGCGCGATGCGCTCGACCTTGCCGTCGCGGCCCTCGCATTCGGCGCAATCCTGCGCATGCAGCCGCTCGTGCCGCAGCCGCACCTGCACGTCCTTGAGCGCATAGCCTTTGCGCTTGGCGTACTGGCGCAGGGTCATTGAGGTGCAGGCGCCCAGCGCCATCAGCAGCAGGTCGTACGGGGTCGGCCCGCGCCCGCCGCCGCCGACGGCCGAGGGTTCGTCGGCATCGATGTGATGGTCGCCCGCGTGCATCTCGCGCCAGAAGGCGTGGTCGTGCTCGCCAACCCACACCTCGCCGTCGCGCAGGTCTGCGGGCGCGCCATCGGACGCGCCGCCGGCCAGCGGCAGATAGCGGTGCGCCCAGGCGGCGATGATGTCGGCGGCGTAGCCCGCATCCTCCTCACGCGTCAGCAGATGATCGGCACCGTCAAGGCTGACGAAGCTCCTCGGGTGCCGGGCAGCCTTGAACAGGCGTTGCGCCTCTTCGATCTCCACCACCTGGTCTTGTGGGGAATGCATCACCAGCAGCGCCTGCTGCCCGCCGTGGGACAGCGCGGTGTCGCCCTCGTGCTTGAAGCTGTCGATGAACGAGGCCTTGGCCGCGAAGCTGCGGCCGGCCAGAGTCACGGTCACGTCGCCCTGCGCCTGCGCCGGCTTGACCACCAGATGCTTCAGGATGTGGCCGGCCGAGGCCGGCGCACCGATCGTGCACACGGCCTTGACGTCGGGCAACGCCTGCGCCGCCAGCAATGCAGCCGTGCCGCCCAGACTGTGGCCGACCAGCAGGCCGGGTGCATCGTGCGTGGCCGCCAACCAGTGCGCCGCCGCCACCAGGTCGGCGACATTGGAGGCAAAACCGCCGTGCCCGAAGTCGCCCTCGCTGCCACCGAGGCCGGTGAAGTCGAATCGCAGCGTGGCGATGCCCTGGGCTGCCAGCGCGCGGCTGATGCGCACCGCCGCGAGTGAGTTCTTGCCGCAGGCGAAGCAGTGCGCGAACACGGCATGCGCGCGCGCCACGCCGTGTTCGGGCATTTCGAGCACGCCCGCCAGCGGCTGCTGGGACGAACCTGCGAATTCGACACGTTGGCTGCTCATTGCTCGACGGAGCGCTTCTGCAGCGACAGCGCGTTGATGCAGTAGCGCAGGCCGCTCGGCGCTGGGCCGTCGGGAAACACATGACCGAGGTGCGCGTCGCAGACGTTGCACGTGGCCTCCACCCGCGTCATGCCGTGGCTGTGGTCGGCGTGGTAGGCCACCAGGCCCGGCGCCAGGGCCTGGGTGAAGCTCGGCCAGCCGCTCTTGCTGTCGAACTTGGTCGACGCATCGAACAGCTCGGTTCCGCAGCACACGCAGGCGTAGCGGCCCGGCTCGAACAGCGCGCACATCTCGGAGCTGTGCGCGCGCTCGGTGCCCTTCAGACGCGTGATGCGGAACTGGTCCGGGGTCAGGCGCTCGCGCCACTGGGCGTCGCTGAGCTCGAGCCGGCGCGGCGGCGCCGGGTTGCCGTCGCGGCTGAGCTGCATCACGCCGCGCCAGGTCAGCGTGTTCGCGTCCGACTTGGGCGCGGGCGGTGCCGACTCGGCGCGCTTGAGGTGGGCGATGAGCTTGTCGACGTCGATACTGAAGTGGTTGTAGAGCACCATCCCGTCCGCATCGACCACGATGAACCAGGGCGTGCCGCCGCTGCGGTAGCGCTGCATCATCACGGAGCCGGCGCCCGCGCGGCCCGCGCCGGCGTCGTGGCCGAACGGAATCGGCAGTGCGTACTTGAGCTGGTTGGCCGCCACCTTGTCGACGGTGTTGGACTCGAAGTCCTCGAAGACGGTCTGCACCGCCGCGAAGCTCACGAAGCGCGAGCCGCGAAAGGCTTCGACCATGCGAGCCAAGGCCGGAAAGCCGCTGATGTGGCAGCCCGGGCAGGCGTCCTGGAAGCAGAAGATCAGCTTGTAGGCGCCGGGCATCTGCTCCAGTCCGTAGCTGGCCAGCGGCTGGCCGGCAGCGTCGATCCAGTGCGTCACGCCCAGCTCGGGTGCCAGCTCATTCATGATGCCTGCTTGCACGGTGTCTTCTTGCATGGTCGTTCCTCCGGGTGCGGGGTTGATGGGTTGCGTTCGCGCATCGGCGGCTCAGGTGCCGCAGAAGGTGCGGTAGCACGCCGTCTGCTCCAGCGGCGCCGGCTCGGCGAACGCGCTGTCCGCCGCACGCTCGTCGAACGGGTGTTCCAGCACCCTCAGCAGGCGCTCGAAAGGCGCCAGGTCGTCGTGCTCGACCGCCGCCGCCAAGGCCTCTTCGACCTTGTGGTTGCGCGGGATGTAGATCGGGTTCGCTTGGCGCATGGCCGCGAGACGTTGCGCCGAGTTCGTGTCGGCCTCGGCTCGGGCGCGCCATCGGATCAGCCAGGGTTCGAGCGCCGCGTCGGCGGCGCCGAACAGGGCGCGCAGCGGCGCGTCGTTGCCCGCAGCCGCATCGGTCAGCCGGGCAAACCCGAGCGTGAAGTCGATGCGGTGCTGCTGAAGCAGTGTCAGGTAGTCGTCGGCCAAGGCGCGATCGTCCGCTGCGCTGCCAGCCAGCCCCAGCTTGGCGCCCAGCACGGCCGTCCAATGCACGTCGAAGCGTTTGGCGAACCCCTGCACGACTTCGCCAGCGCGTCGGGCGGCCGTCGCTGCGTCGGTGTCGATCAGCGGCAGCAGCGCTTCGGCCAGGCGTGCCAGGTTCCACTGCGCGATCACCGGTTGCTGGCCGTAGGCGTAGCGGCCCTCGGTGTCGATCGAGCTGAACACCGCGGCGGGGTCGAAGTGCTCCATGAAGGCGCACGGACCGTAGTCGAGCGTCTCGCCGGAGATCGCCATGTTGTCGGTGTTCATGACGCCGTGGATGAAGCCCACGCCCATCCAGCGCGCGATCAGGCTGGCCTGGCGCTCGATCACGGCCTGCAGCAAGCCCAGGTAGCGATCGGGCGCGTCGATCAGGGCCGCGTCGTGACGGGCGATGGCGTAGTCGGCCAGGCGGCGCAGCAGGGCCTCGTCGTTCCTGGCCGCGAAGAACTCGAACGTGCCCACGCGCAGGTGGCTGGCGGCCACGCGCGTCAGAATGCCGCCGGGCTGCGTTTGCTCGCGCTGCACGGTACCGCCCGTGGCCACGGCGGCCAGCGCGCGCGTGGTCGGGATGCCCAGCGCATGCATGGCCTCACCCATCAGGTACTCGCGCAACACCGGGCCGAGCGCGGACAGGCCGTCTCCACGGCGCGAGAACGGCGTGCGGCCCGAGCCCTTCAGCGCGACGTCGCGGCGCCGGCCCTGACGGTCGATGAGCTCGCCCAGCAGCAGCGCGCGGCCATCGCCAAGTTGCGGCGAGAAGCCGCCAAACTGGTGCCCGGCATAGGCTTGCGCCAGCGGCTGTGCGAGCGCCGGCACGGCATTGCCGGCCAGCACGGCCAGGCCGCTGGCCGAGATCATCTCGTTGCTGTCCAGCCCAAGTTCGTCGGCGAGCGCACGGTTGAACTGCAACAGCCGTGGCGCCGACGAACCCGCCGGTTTCCACGGCACGTACAGGCCCTCCAGATCACGCGCGTAGCTGTTGTCGAACGCCATGCGCACCGTCGCCGGCGGCGCACGGGAGGTGCCCTGATGGGCCGGGCGGTGTAGGGTGGATTCCAATTCAGGACTTTCGGAGTCAGGCGCTGTTCAGGCGCCAAGGGGGCAGACGGCCTCACGCGGCCTGCGACACTTCGTCAGCAAGGCCGAAGGTGCGGATGAAGCGCTCGGCGTCGAGGCGGAAATCGTTGTGCAGGATTTCCCCCAACGGGTCGAGGACGATGAACCATGGCGTGCCGCGAGTCTCGAAATCGGCCATCAGGCTCGGATAACGGCCGACGGCCGTGTCGTGGCCGAACGGGATCGCCAGGCCGTAGCGCTGTTGCGCCTCGCGCAGGCGATCGAAGGTATTGACCTCTGCCGCCTCGAATACCGTTTGCACGGCCGCGAAACCGAAACCGTGCCCGGACAAGGCCTCGACCAATGTCTTGAGCGTCGGAAACCCGTGGCTGTGACAGCCCGGGCATGCATGCTGGAAGCAGTAGATCACCTTGAAGCCGCTGCCGAGATCGGCGAGCTTCAACGGCTGGGTCTCGTTGCCTTGCGCGTCGATCCACTGTGGAACACGCAGTTCCGGAGCCTTGATGGGAACTTGGTCGTACCTCATGGTGTCCTCGAGTCAGAGTAAAGACGGTGCGGACCGCCGGGTGGCGGTCCGGCGCGCGTGTTCAAGCGCCTGTGGCCACGCGCTTGGACAGCTTCCACTTCGAGCGCGGGAAGTGACAGGTGTAGCCATTCGGATGCCGTTCCAGGTAGTCCTGATGCTCCGGCTCGGCCTGCCAGAAGGGGCCTGCGGGTTTCACTTCGGTGACCACCTTGCCCGGCCACAGGCCCGAGGCGTCGACATCGGCAATCGTGTCCATCGCGACCTGCCGCTGCTCCGGCGTGGTGAAGTAGATGCCGGAGCGGTACGACGATCCGCGGTCGTTGCCCTGCCGGTTCGGCGTGCTGGGGTCATGGATCTGGAAGAAGAACTCCAGCAGTTCCCGATAGCTGATGAGGGACGGATCGAACACGATTTCGATCGCCTCGGCGTGCGATCCGTGGTTTCGATAGGTGGCATTGGGCACGTCACCGCCGCTGTAGCCCACACGCGTGGAAACAACGCCCGGCAGCTTGCGCACCAGATCCTGCATGCCCCAGAAGCATCCCCCGGCGAGGATGGCGGTTTCTTTCGAACTCATATTGGCTCCTAGTCAGCCCGGACGAGACATCGGGTCCGCGCGCCGGGCAGCACTCGGTCGAACCCGCGCCGGTACGAAAAACGCGACAGCGTTTTCCGCAGGCGGCATCGATTCATTGCGTTTCATGTAGTCGCGAAAGGCGGCGCGACAAGACAGCCAGAAGTCCTGTCGAGTTCGCCCTGCGTCCGATTCGACACGCCTCCCGAGCGGCGCAGCCGTGCACACCGTTGCCGCCAGTGCCGGGACACCCGTGCGCAATGAGCTGCGATCCAGTCTTTTCAGCGATTACTTCATTTGTCTCGTTCAATGGTTGGGTGAAATCGTCCGCACGCACCCTCAATACGGCGTACACCAGCTATGCTGCTCGCGCCAAGCATCCTTTCGCGCGCGGCGAACGGAGTGCCATCAGGATATCCGCGGCGTGCAAACCGAAGTCACAGATTCCTCGCCACGCATCCCGATTCGTTGATCGATCGTCCTGCGACGCATCGGGTGCCGCAGGACGAGACGAATCGACAAACAACGCGGTCGATCCAAGGCAACGCGTCTGACGGTTGCGCGTGTCCGCGGACGACTGCCACCGAGCCTTGATCGGCTTTGCGATGGGTGGGACCGCTTCGCTGCACCCGAGGGTTCCCACGATGACGAGACAGTTCAGATTCTTCAGGCGGCCTGTCTCCGGTCATTGCACCGCCCCAGCCCAAGCAACCCGCGCATGGCCCGTCGAAGCGACGCGACGCGTCGACGCAGCGACCACCCTGCGCAAGGTCTTCCAGACCCTGCCGGTGCCGGCGCTGCTGCTGGACCGCACGGGGACCGTGCAGGTCGTGAACGCGGAGGCGTCGACGCTGTTCGGTCCGTCCGCGATTGGCGATCATCTCGGCCACTGCTTCGTGGCCGATCGTGCCGACGCGAACCATGCTGATCAAGGCACGACCATGACGAGGTTGGGCCCAGCACCGGTCGCCACGTGCCTGTCGGGTCGGGTGCGCCTTGCCGATTCACACTGGGTCGCGGCCCAATTGAGGTTCGAGCGCGCCCCCGGATTGAGGCATGGGCACTCCGACGCCGATGTGATCGCGCTGGTGCACCTGCAGCCGCAGGCTACTCAGGAGATCGTGCCGGCGGGCTCGACAGTCAATTAATATCGACGCGCGCATGCCGCCGCGCTCGATCGGTCGCATCGTCGGTTCCGTTGGCTGGGCCGGGCGGCCGCCCCGGCACGCATGCCAGCGGCGCTGGCCGACGCGTGCGCGCTGCGGTGGCCGCACAGCTTGCCGGACGGCGCACGCGCGTCGTGTACCGGATTGCATCCCTTCACCCGCGCTGAACAGCGACCAGATGCGCGCATCGGTGACAGGGCACCGGTTTGATTCACGGACCCTAACCGAGGCGCATGAAACATGAGTCCGTCGCCATTCGCGATCGAAAACCCTGGCTACCTCCATCGCTTGCCGCTGGCCCCAGAAACGAACGGGGCTGCCAACGGCGCCACCTGGCTACACATGTGCACTCGACACCCGGAAACCGCCGGGCAACTCGTGGGCGTCGAGGGTTTGGACCGTCTGACGGTCGAAGCGATGATGCGCCAGGAGGCGCGCTCGCGCATCCTGGTACGCGACGACGGCGTGATGGTGCTGCTGAAGGCGATGCACAAGCGGGAGGGCTTCAAACCGGAGGACATGATCAGTCTGCGGATCTGGGTGGACCGTGAACGGGTCATCACCACCCGCGAGGCCGATGTCGACGCCATCGTCGACCTGCGCGATCGCCTGCTCCAGGGCCAAGGTCCTACGACACCTGCGCAGTTCCTTGCCGACCTGGTTGACGCGCACCTGGCGGAAGTGACCGAGGAAGTCGATGCGCTGGAAGATGCGGTGGGCAGACTAGACGCCCACACGCTCGCCGACCGCTACCTGGGGGACGCCCCGTGCGGTGACGTGGCGTCGATATCGATGACGATTGCCGGCCTGCTGCGCCATTTGACGCCGCAAAGGGTGGTGCTCGAACGACTCAGTCAGCTGAACTGCGCATTTGCCGGAAAGACCCATGTGGCGCAGTGGGCCCACGCCCTGGACGAGCTGCTTCGGCTCCTGGAAGCCCTTCAGGGGATTCGTGAGGAGCTGGCGATCGTGACCGCGCAAGCGCAGCGCATCCAGGATCGCCAGTTGGCCAAAGTCAACCTCCTGCTGGGGATGGTCGCAGGTGCATTCCTGCCGACCACGCTCTTCGCTGGCCTGATGGGCATGAACGTCGGCGGGATTCCGCTCGCAGACCGCCCTTGGTCTTTCACCGTTTTCGCGCTGGCATGTGCCGCCTTTTCGGCGTCGATCCTGATCTGGTTTCGGCGCCGGGACTGGACGCGGCCCTGAGCGCGACGCGAATGCACCAGCCGATGGATGATTTCGAAGCGCTCGACCTTCAAGTGAGCCCGAGCCGCGCGCGCTGCCATGCTCCGGGCGACATGCCGGTGACGCGCTGGAATACGCGGGCGAACGAGGCGACGCTGTGATAACCGGTTTCGTTGGCCACCACCTTGACCGCTTTGCCCTCCGCCAGCAGGTTGCGCGCCAGGCTCATGCGCCAGCCGGTCAAATACGCCAGCGGGGGCATGCCGACCACCTGGACGAATCGCTGCGCAAAAGCCGACCTCGACAGATGGGACAGTTCCGCCATCGCCTCCAGAGTCCAGTCGCGGTCGGGCGCCGTATGCAAGGCCTCGATCACCGCGTGGAGTTTGTCGTCACTCATCGCGTCGATCACGCCGCCTTGCAGCATGTCGTTGTCGACCAGATGGCGAATCACGAGCACGAGCGTGTATTGCAGCAAGCGGTCGATCGCCGCGCCGTAGCCGTAGGCTCGGGCCTCGGCCTCCTTGAACATCAGTTCCACTGGGCGATGCAGTCGCGGCGTGGTCCGCAGGTCCACCACGGTGAACTCCGGCATCAGCATCGACATCGGCGGGCCCAGATCGCTGAGCGTGGCGCACATCAACTCGGCTCCTTCGGCGCCGAGCCCTTCGACCTGGTGCTCGTACTGGCGCGGGAAGAGCACCACGCAGGGGGCCTGCAGCGACAGCGGCGCCGCACCCCGGCGGGTAAGCCGGAGTTCGCCCCGGCTCAACAGGTGCAGACAACCTTGCGACAGCCCGTCGACGTCGGGCGACAGCCCGCACAGCGTGCCCGAATAGAACATCGTGGCCGCCGGCGCGAAGCGCAGCATGTGGCTCAGCAGCGTGTCTCGCGCGGTGACGGGTTCGGCCATGCAGGCAGGCTCCAAAGGTCTGGACGACGGGTATGGTCAATCGGACCATCGGTAGCGCAGCCACCCCTACAGTGTGCATTACCGAGTTCCTCACGAATGGGCGATCGCATGTATCGGCCGCACCAAGGGTTTCGTATTGTCTCGCAGTGATGCCCTGGCCTCTGTGTCGTCCATGCCCGGTGCCGCGCGCGCGGCAAGCACGATAGCCACGCACACCGGCATCGCACCCTCGGGCTGCTCGCCATGACCCTCGTTCCCGCCGTTTCCTTGCCGATCGCGATTTTCTGGGGTGCCGTCCCGGCGGCGGGCATCATGGCCGGCGCGTTGCTGGGCGTGTACGCGCCGCTGTCGCATCGTGCCATTGCGCGCGCCATGTCGCTCGGTGCCGGACTCTTGCTCGCCGCAGCGGCCGTCGAACTCGCCGCCGAAGTCACCCGCGACAGCCCGTGGGCCGGTGTCGCGGCGCTGCTGGTCGGCGCGGCCGCGTTCAGCGCGGCCAATGCCTGGTTGGCGCGCCGGGGTGCGAAGGATCGCAAGCGCTGCGGCGAGTGCGTCGCCCAGCCTTCCGAAGCCGAGGTTCCGAGCGGCGGCCTGGCCATCGCAATGGGTACCGCCATGGATGCCGTGCCCGAGGCCATCGTCCTCGGCCTGGCCTTGCACGCGCAGGGACCGAACGCGGCTTTGATCGCCGCCATCACCCGGGGCAATCTGCCCGAAGCCATGTCGGCGTCGGCGGGCATGCGCGCAGCGCGGCGCAAGGTCGCCTGGATCCTCGGCTTGTGGGCGGTGATCTCGGCGGCGACGACAGTGCTCACCGGCGTGGGCTACGCGTTCGCCGCCGTGCTCACGGCCCACCACGCGCTCTTGCTGCAGGCGTTCGGGGCCGGTGCGCTGCTGGCCATGGTCGCCGAGACCCTGCTGCCCGAGGCAGCCCATGAGGGGCCTGCCTTCTCGGGGGTGGTCGCCGCGGCCGGCTTCGGCGCGTTGCTGCTGATCTCTTCTCATGCCGGTTAGCCAAGGCATCCGTGCCGGCAAGCCCGAGCTTGCCGACGTCGCCACAGCCAACTTCCTGCGTTCGATCATCGAGCGCGACCTGCGCGCGGGCGTCTATGCCGGCAGGCGCTGGGGCGGCTCGCCGGGCGATGCGGCGCACCATGTCGCCGGCGGGCCCGACCCAGCGCGCGTGCGCCTGCGCTTCCCGCCCGAGCCCAACGGCCACCTGCACATCGGCCACGCCAAGAGCATCGGCCTGAACTTCGGTCTTGCGCGCGAGTTCGGCGGCGTGTGCCACCTGCGCATGGACGACACCAACCCCGAGAAGGAAGACCAGGGCTACGTCGACGCCATCGTCGAGATGGTGCGCTGGCTGGGCTGGGACTGGCGAGCCTTCGGCAGCGAACACCTCTACCACGCCAGCGACTATTTCGATTTCATGTTCCGTGCAGCCGAAGCGCTGATCGTCGAAGGCTTGGCCTACGTGGACGAACACAGCGCGGCGGACATGCAGGCCATGCGCGGCGACTTCGGTTCGATCGGTGTGGCCAGCGTCTGGCGCGACCGACCGGCCGCCGACAGCCTGGCGCGCTTTCACGACATGCGCGACGGCGTGCACGCCGACGGCGCCATGGTGCTGCGTGCGCGCACCGACCTCGCGTCGTCCAACCTGCAGATGCGCGACCCGGTGCTCTACCGCATCCGCCACGCCGCGCACCACCGTAGCGGCACGAGGTGGTGCGTCTATCCGGCCTACATCTACGCCCATCCGATCGAGGATGCGCTGGAGAACATCACGCACAGCTTCGCCACGCTGGAGTTCGTGGAGCACGGTGAGTTCTACGACTGGCTGCTGGGCCATCTGGTGCGGCTGGGCATGGTGCAGTCGCCCCCGCCACGGCAGTACGAATTCGGCCGCCTGAATCTGAGCCACGTGATCACCAGCAAGCGCCGGCTGAAGGCGCTGGTCGACGAGGGTCTCGTCAGTGGCTGGGACGACCCGCGCATGCCCACGCTGAGCGGCCTGCGCCGGCGCGGGTACACGCCTGCGGCGCTGCGCCGCTTCGTCGAGGGCACCGGGGCGAGCCGGCACGCGATCTGGCTGCCCGACTCGACACTCGAGCAGGCGCTGCGCAGCGACCTCGAAGACACCGCGCCGCGCGCGATGGGCGTGGTCGAGCCGCTGCTGCTGGAGCTGACGAACTGGGCGGACGAGTTCGGCGATGCCGATCGCGTTGCCTGCACGGCACCCGTGCACCCGCAGCGCGCCGAGCTCGGGCAGCGCCACTTCGCGCTCGGTCCCCGCCTGTGGATCGACCGCACGGACTTCACCGAAGTGCCGCCGCCGGGCTTCCACCGCCTCTTCCCCGGCAACCGCGTGCGGCTCAAGTACGGCCTCGTGGTCGAGTGCACCGGCTTCTGCAAAGATGCGCACGGCCAACCGGCGTCGGTGCAGGCGCGCATCGTGCCCGACACGCGCAGCGGCACGCCGGGCGCGGAGCGGGTCAAGGTCAAGGGCACGATCACCTGGCTCGCGCAGCACGATGCGGTGCCGGCGACGATGCGTTTGTATGCGCGCCTGTTCACGGCAGAGCAGCCCGATGCCGACGGTGATGACTTCCGGCGCCATCTCGACCTCGGCAGCCTGCGCGAGGCCCGGGGCTTTGTGGAAGCGTCGCTCGCGGGCATCGCATGCGGGCAGCCGGTACAACTCGAGCGCCTGGGCTATTTCGTCAGCGACCCCCGCGATCATCGCGCAGGCGCGATGGTGCTCAACCGGAGCACCACGCTGCGCGATGCCGCCAGACTGCGATGAGAATCAGCGTGCCGGCGGCGTGGACGGACACGTTGCCAGCACGTCGGCAACAACCTGTCTGAACATCCGGAGATGAATGAATGTCGAACGAGGGCTACCACGAACCCATCGGCGAACTCTCGGACGAGGTTCGCGACATGCACCGGGCCATCGTGTCGCTGATGGAGGAGCTCGAGGCCGTCGATTGGTACAACCAGCGAGCCGCCGCCTGCAAGGATCCGGTGCTGAAGAAGATCCTCGAGCACAACCGCGACGAGGAGAAGGAGCACGCCGCGATGGTGCTTGAATGGATCCGGCGCAACGACAAGCGCTTCTCTGCCGAGCTGAAGGACTATCTCTTCACGAAGAAGAGCCTGGCCACGGATGCGCACGGACACTGAGCGCGGACTGCACCGCATGAGCCGCTTCACTGCGCTGTTGGCCGAGGTGCGCGCCTGCACGATCTGTGCGGCGCACCTGCCGCTCGGGCCGCGCCCGGTGCTGCAGATCGCACCCTCGGCGCGGCTGCTGATCGCCGGCCAGGCGCCGGGCCGCAAGGTCCATGAAAGCGGCGTTCCTTTCGACGACGCCAGCGGAGAGCGCTTGCGCGACTGGCTCGGCATCACGCGCGAGGTGTTCTACGACCCACGGCAAGTGGCCATCCTGCCGATGGGCTTTTGCTATCCCGGCACCGGCCGCTCGGGCGACCTGCCGCCACGCCAGGAATGCGCGCCCGCATGGCGCGCACCGTTGCTGTCGGCCTTGAAGCGGCTGCGCCTGACGCTGGTCGTCGGGCAGTACGCGCAGGCCTACCACCTGCCGGGCGACGATGCGCCGCTGACCGCGCGGGTGCAGGGGTGGCGGCAGCAATGGCCCGAGGTCGTGCCGCTGCCCCATCCGAGCCCACGCAACAATCTCTGGCTCAAGCGCAATCCGTGGTTCGAGGCGGAACTCGTTCCCGCACTGCGGGCGCGTGTGCAGCAGGTGCTGGCTTTGGGTTGCCGACCTTCGCGTTCGGACCGCGGCGCCTTCAGACCGCAGTGACGTTGAACCGATTGCAGAGTTCATCGACCTGCCGCGCCTTGAGCTTTTCGGCGCGCAGCTTGTGCAGCCCGCAGCGTTCGAAGATGGCATGGGCGAACCCCTTGTTCAACTGCCGCGACACGTACCGCATACCGTCCCAGCGCGGATTCGCACCGTGGATCGCCCGCGCCCACGCCTGGCTCGCCGTGTAGTCGGCGGATGCACTGAGGTCGTTGTTCAGGCCCAGAGCCTTGAGCGCCGCCCCGGTCAGGTCAGCCAGTACCGGCACTGCATAGCCAATGGCCTGCGCCAGCGGCGACTTGGCCGAGACGTCCTGCAGCGTCTGGCCCATCCAGGCCTGCAGCTCCTTCAGGATGGGCTGCGTTCGCACCTGCCGAACCCGCTCTCGCCGCAAGACGGACTTGCCCCGGATCTCGGCCTCGATCTTGAAGATCTTGGCGATGCGCTCCAGGCCCTGATGCGCCAGCGTGCCAGGCAACTTGTGCTGTCGTTCGTGGATGTCCCACAGCTTGCGGCGTGCATGGCTCCAACAAGCAGCTTCGATGATGCGCCCATCTTCATAGAGCTGGTTGTAGCCGGCGAAGGCGTCAGCCTGCAAAATGCCTTGCCAATCCAAGAGATGCCGTGCGGGGTGCTCGCCGTGGCGACCGGGCGAGTATTGGAACCACACGGCTGGCGGAGCCTGCAGTCCGGCAGGCCGGTCATCGCGCACATAGACCCACAGCCGGCCCGTTCTTGCCTTGCTGCCCTTGCCGCCGAGCACCCGGATCGGTGTGTCGTCGCCGTGGATCTTGTCGGCGCGCAGCACACGGCGGCCGATGGCCTGTGCCAAGGGTGTCAGCAGCCGGGCGGCCTGGCCGACCCAGTCGGTCAGGATCGAGCGCTCCAGCATCACGCCTTCGCGGGCGTAGATCTGGCACTGCCGGTACAGCGGCAGGCTGTCGGCGTACTTGCCCACCAGCACGTGGGCCAGCAAGCCAGGGCCGGCCATGCCGCGCTGCACAGGCCGGCTGGGTGCGGCGGTCTGCGTGATCGTCTTGCAGCCGCTGCAAGCCAGTCGGGGGCGCACGTGGCGCGCGACGTAGAAGCTGCTGGGTTCGTAGTTCAGGACCTCGCTGACATCCTGGCCGATCTCGCGCAGCGCGCGCCCGCAGGCCTGGCAGCCGCAGCCGCCGTCATGGCCAGACGGCGCGGCGTGCACGACGGTGCGGCGCGGCAGGTGCTCGGGGAACTCGCGCAGGCCGGGGCGCGGCTTGGGCGCGCGCTTGCGCCGAGATCGATTGAAGCCGGCGGTTCTGCGCCCGCAGGCGCTGCGCGACCAGCAGGGCGGAGTCCGCCACTAACGCAACGAGGGTGGCACCCGCGTTGCGGTGAAGGTGGCCAAGGCCACAAACGCCGCGCTTGACCAGATCGAAATCGACCCCGGCATTGGCTCACCGACGCTCGGAAAGCTTCTTGGCATTCCAGGGCTTAGGACCTGGCGGGTCGCAAAGTTCCCGCTGCTGTGGTGCTACTTCGAACGCGGAGACCACCTTGATGTGGTCCGGCTTCTGGGCGAGCGCCAGGACCTCGCCGCGATCCTGGGCGATGAGTTCGTTTCGAACCGACGGTACTCACGTCGCGGCGGGCACAGGGCCGGAGCTCAATGACCGGTCTGCGGCAGCCTGTTCGCCGAGTTGGCTGGCCATCGGTACATACCGCCTCGCTCGGACATCTTGTCGCGAAGCGCAAACCAACGGCAGGTCTCAGGCAGGCCTTCTGACAACGAGCCCCTTTCGCGATGACCGGCCGCGCCTGCATTCGCTGCCACGGTCTCGGTGCATGATCACGCCGGCGTCGGGTACGGTCGAAACCAAGCCTTCGTCAGCGCGATGGCCCGTATCACATTCTCCGGTGGGATGAAGTTGACGATGCCTGGGCCCTACCAAGAGTCGCTCAGTCAAGCCAACGCCGCTTGGCAGAGGCTGAAACTGGCCATCGAACCGGACCCTAGAGAGGGGGTCTCCGGTTGGCGGTTCGGCCGACTCTTCCTGAAACGCAAAACCCAACGCCCGAGCGGCATTCGAACTCGACGTCGCCACCGACGCTCAAGATCCGGTCCTGCATGTTCATCATGCCTTGACCCTTACGGAGCCCCTCGATCGGTGAAGCACCGGCACCGGTGTCCGATACGCTGAAGCGCAGCTCGTCGCGGTCGCTGTCCAGCGACAGGCGGGCTTGTGCATTGGGGCCAGCGTGCTTCGCCGCGTTTTGCAGCGCCTCCAGGCAGCAGAAGTACACGGCCCGCTCGACCAGCGGGTCGGCGCGCCCCACTTCGGCGATCTCGATATGGACCGGGATGCCAGCTTGTTGAGCCGCATCGCGCAATGCCGTCGACAGGCCACGCTCCGTCAGCAGCGCGGGCACGATGCCATGGGCCAGCGTGCGCAATTCCACGAGCGCCGTCTCCACGTCGCTGTCGAGCTCACGCAGCAGCGCAGCAGCGCGACGTGGGTCGTCGTCCAGAAGCCGCCCGGTCACCCCGATCTTCATCCGCAGCGCAATGAGCCGCTGTTGCGCACCATCGTGGAGGTCGCGTTCGATTCGACGCCGTTCGTCCTCGACCGCGACAGCCGTGTGAGCCTGCGATTCAAGCAGGTCGGCCTCGATGCGTTGGCTCTCCAGTGCGTACTTCATGCTGTCGGCGACCGCGTTGAGCAGCGATGGCTCCTCGAGCAGTGCCTCGTCATGGACCAGTGCCGCCAACGGCCGACCCTGCGGGTCGGCGACGATCTTGACCGCCCGGCCACCGGTCTGGTGCACCGGAAGGACCACGGCTTGACCGTCCGCGCCGATCCAACGCTGGTTCTGGGTAGACCAGTACGCCAGGGTCAGGGATGGATCGTCGAGCGCTTGGGCCATCACTGCACGCATTTCCTGCCTGGGAGGGCGGTTGCGCAGCCCTGTGACCAGTCGCTGCAGTGCGCGTGCGGTGTAGAGCCGACCACGCAGCAATCCGAACCCGATCGACAAGGGCACCAGCCAGAACGTGAACGTCAGCATGAGGCCGCCGATGCCCGTAGCCAGGAAGACGGCGACGTTCAGCGCGCGAGCGATCGATGCCACCAGCACCGGCGCCAGCATGCGCCGCTTCAACGGCGTGGCCCGGCGCAAGCGATCGAGCAGAAGCAGGGCCACGGCCATCAGGATCAAGGAGCCGATGATGCGGAAGCCTTGCAACAGCAGCTGCGAGAGATCGGGCCGCTCGGCGATGAACAGCACATTGGCCGGGCAGTCCTGCGAACAGCTGACGAAGGGGCCGGCCATCGGGATGCTCGAGGACAGCGTCATGCCAGGCAGCCAGAGCAACATCACGATCAGCGCCGAGATGACCACCAATGCCTTGTCCGACCGGCGCTCGATCCTGCCGCTCGGGAATGCGAGCATCGCCCAGATGAGCAGGACTTCCACTGCGGGGCGCACGGCCCGCGCCAGTGTGAACAGGCCCGCATGGGGAGACGAGGTCATCGTCTGCACGGCATAGGCCGCAGCCACCGCGAACAGCAGTGTCCCCAGGAACCGGTCCGGATAGCGTGCCCGCACGGCCGCTGCCACGCCCCACAGCAACAGCACGCCAACGCCAGCCAACGTCGCGTTGAGCACCCGTTCCAAGCCGGGCGCTTCCAGGGCCACGACAACGGCGGCGGCCGCCAACGCCGCTCCGGGCGCCAGTTGGACGAGCCGCGGCACCGTCCAGCGCGTCATCTCTTGGGCTGCATCAGGTAGAGGAGGGTCGCATGAACGCGCCGGCTGATGGTCTCGTCGTTCGCCAGTCCCAGGCGACTGAAGATCTCGCTGACATGCTTTTCAACCGCCCGCTGTGTCAATCCGAAGTCGCGTGCAATGGCCGCATTGCTGTGGCCCGCCGCAATGCGGCCAAGCACTTCATGCTGCCGTGGCGTCAGATCGTCAAGGGGTGATCTTGATGGCGTCCGCTGGCGGGCGACCAACTCGTCGACCAGCTGGGCATCCACGCGACACTCGCCCGCGGCGACGGCGGTGATGGTCGAGACCAGGTGGTCCAGGTCGTGGATGCGATCCTTCAGGAGGTAGCCCCGGCCGGACGCTCCTGACGCCAACAGCTGCGCGGCGTACTCGGCATTGCCGTGCTGGCTGAGCACCACGACACCGACGGCCGGGTGGGTGATGCGCAGTCGCTCGGCCACTTGCATGCCCTCGTCGGTATGCGTAGGAGGCATGCGGATATCCGTCATGACGACGTCAGGCGCTTGCGTGTCGACTGCAGACAGCAGAGCCTCGGGATCGGCGTGCGCGCCCACCACTTCCAGGTCGGGCGCGAACGACAGCACCTGGCGCAGCCCTTCGCGGATCAGAAAACTGTCGTCTGCAATCGCCACCTTGAGACGCATTCGCGAGCCCCCAGTGCTGAAGTCGAAGCCGGTCAGAACCTGGTCGGCACGGTCTGCCCTATCTGCCCAATCGACATGATCCGCTCACTCGATGCTATCGGCTCTTCAAGGCCTTGACGGCGTAGGCGAACTCGGCCTCACAACCCTGCTCGACCTGCGCCTGGGCGAACTTGGCGACTGCACCGCCCACCAGCGGGATGCTGCACTTGGTGCGGTGTTCGATCCGGTAGACGCAGCCCTTGCCTGAAGGCACGAGACTGAAATCAGCGGTCATCTTCACCGGTTGGCCGACGATGTCCATCGTCAACGTGCCGCTGTAGCCACCGTCACCGTCCGGCTGCCAGGTCTCCTCGAACTGCAGGTCCGACTCCGCGGGCAGGACCTTGGCCACCAGGGCTGGCAGCTCGCGCTTGACACGGCGCGTCATATACAGCGAGACGCTCTTGGCCGACTTCTTGGCCTTGACCTTGGCCGACAATTCACCCACGGCCAGGCTGCGCGCCTCCAGCCACTTCGGGTCCGTCAGCAGGGCATAGACCTTGTCGATCGGTGCGTTGTATTTCTGTTCCACGGGGGCCTCCTGTTGGGGGAAGTTGATGATCGATGAAGCGCGCGATGTCGGCCAGTGCGGCGCGCGCCTGCGGCAGAAACTCGAACAGCGGGAACACATGCGGAACGTCGTGCCAGACCTGCAGCCGCGCGCCGGGGCAGCGCTGTGCGAAGCGGACGCGTCGTCAGGGCCGCAGGGAACGGGTGCTCGGGCGCGAGCCGGTAACGCGGGGCCGGCACGTCGCAGTCGGTGGCCGCGGCCAGACGCCTGACGAACACTTCGCGCGTGACGCGGTTGCGCAGGTGCCGGATCGCCATCTAATGCCTGCTTCAACGGCGGCTGCCGTGCGGCGCGTTGTGCCTGAGCAGACGGTCGATCTCTTCGATGTCTTCGTCCAGGCGCTGGCGCACGATCGCAATCGCCTCGGACTGGTTTGCCAGCGCCAGGTCGGCCAGCTCGCGGATGTTCGCCAGCGATTGGTGCAGCGCCGCCTTGCCCAGCTCATCGAGCTGGGCCACGCTCTCGCGCGGGCCGGCGATGGTCATGACCTTGATGACCGCTTGCCATTCGCCCAGCGTTTCCTTGAGCTGGTCGACCTGTCGGCGCACGAGCCGACGCACACCCTCGTACGAGAGCTTGCCGACCTGTCGCAGTGCCTCGACGTCCTTGCGGCGGCCGTCGACGAGCACGGCCGCCACTTCGGGCAAGCCGCGAACGGCCGATGCACGTGACGTGCGTTGGCGTGCCGGCGGCTTCCCGCCAACGGGCCCAGTCTTTGCCGCATTGCCGGTCGGCATGGACGGGGTGCGCGTTTTCCCTGCGGGCTGCTTGCTGCGGGTCAATCCGACGCCCCTTTCCTGCTGCGTGATCGATGGCTCGCGTTGACGTCGCTGCGAAAGTCGACTGCCAGATCGAACGCCTGCCTGGTAAACGCGAGGACTCGAGCGAACTCGTCATCGGACAGGCGCCGCGCCGCATCGTTGCCGCGGTACACGTTGGCCAGTTCCCGCTCCCGCCCGGCCTGCACGACGAGTTTGCCGACGCCCAACTCGTCCAGCGCCTTCCACAGCTGCGGGTTGTAGGCGCGCGCAAGCTTCATCGTCGCCGACAGCGGGTCGGAGCGGCCAAGCACGCCACCCAGGCGCAACACAACCTCGAACGGCAGCGACGCCTTGCCGCCTTCGGCCGAGGCCAGAAGTTGCGGGTCGTTCAGATTCACCGCCTGCGACAACTCGGCCAGCGTGAGCCCGGCGGATTCGCGCAGGCTCTTGAGGGTGGCGCCGGCCTTGCCGATGGCCGCCTGCTGTTTCGGATCGGTGGCGCGGGCCTTGACGATGCCCAGCGCCATGTCGGAGGCCGGACCTGCGATGCCGAGTACGGAATCGGTCCAGCCCCTCAATTGTTGCGCCAGGCTGGCCAGCGGGGCACTGACCATGGGCAGCGGGGTCGTCGTGGCAGTGCCCTTCGCGGCTTCGCTTCTCCTGGATGTGGGCGTCTTCATTTCTTCGCCTCCCGCAGCTCTCGGCGCAGAATCTTGCCGACCGCACTCTTGGGCAGCTCGGCGCGGAACTCGATCAGCTTGGGCTTCTTGTAGCCCGTCAGCTGCGCCTCGCAGAACGCGCGTACCGCGGCTTCGTCGAGGGCGGGATCCTTCTTGACGATCACGAGCTTGACCGCCTCTCCGCTCTTGGCGTCGGGCACGCCCACCGCGGCGCACTCCAGCACGCCAGGCAGCTTGGACACCACGTCCTCGAGCTCGTTCGGGTAGACGTTGAACCCGCTGACCAGGATCATGTCCTTCTTGCGGTCCACGATCTTGAAGTAGCCGCGCTCGTCGATGACGCCGATGTCGCCGGTGCGGAAGAAGCCGTCGCGGGCCATCACCTTGGCCGTCTCGTCGTCGCGCTTCCAGTAGCCGGCCATCACCTGCGGCCCCTTGATCGCGATCTCGCCGGGCGTGCCCGGCGGCACCTCGCGGCCGTCGTCGTCCAGCAGTGCGACCTCGGTGTTGGGCAGCGGAACGCCGATCGTGCCGGTGTAGGCGGTGGAGTCCACCGGGTTGCAGGTGGCCGATGGGCTGGTTTCCGACAACCCATAGCCTTCGCAGATCGGGCAGCCGGTTTTCTGCAGCCACAGCGCGGCGGTGCCGCTCTGTACCGCCGAACCGCCGCCCACCGACAGCACGAGGTGGCGCCAGTTCACCGTGTCGAAGTCCGCATGGTTGGCCATTGCGCTGAACAGCGTGTTGACGGCCGGGAAGCTGTGGAAGACCTCCGCCTTCAGGTCCTTGAACACCGCGCCCATGTCGCGGGGGTTCGCCACCAGGATATTTCGTGCACCCATGTGCATACCCAGCATGATGCAGGCGGTGAAGCCAAACACATGGTAGATGGGCAGCGCGCAGACCACGGTGAACTGCTCGCCGGCGGGCACTTTTTGCACCGCCGGGCCGTACCAGGCATCGCACTGCAGGATGTTGGCCACCAGGTTGCAGTGCAGCAGCATCGCGCCTTTGCTGACGCCGGTGGTGCCGCCGGTGTATTGAAGCACCGCGATGTCGTCGGCGGCAACCTCGGCCAGCCGGAGCTGCAGCTTCATGCCGCGCAGCAGTGCTTCCTTGAAGCTGCTCGACCCCGGCAGCGAATAGGCCGGCACGATCTTCTTGACGTGTCGCACCACGGTGTTCACCAGCAGGCCCTTGAGCCCGAGCAGGTCACCCATCGAGGCCACGACCACATGCTTGGTCGGCACCTTGGCGATCACCTGCTGCAGCGTCGCTGCGAAGTTCTCCAGGATGATGATGGCCTTGGCGCCGGAGTCCTTGAGCTGATGCTCCAGCTCGCGCGGCGTGTACAGCGGGTTGACGTTGACCAGCACGAAGCCCGCGCGCAGGATGGCCGCGATGGCCACCGGGTACTGCGGCACGTTGGGCATCATCGCGGCGACGCGGTCCCCGCGCTTGAGCCCGAGCGATTGCAGGTAGGCCCCGAGCGCGCGCGACAGGCGCTCGACCTCCGAAAAGGCGATCGGCCTGCCCATGAAGGTGTAGGCCGTCTTGCCGCCGTGTCGCTTGAAAGCGGCGTCGAGCAGTTCGACCAGCGAGCCATAGGCTGCGACGTCGATGGTGGCGGCCACACCGGCGGGGTAATGCGCGAGCCAGGGCTTGTTCATGGACGGGCTTTCCGATCGGTTGAATGGAGCAGGCGAAGAGGGCAGGTCACCGGCTGTGCACCCACCACGACGGGTTTGATCTCGGGGCAGCTCATCGAGTCAGAAACTTCATGGCCCAGTCCGCCAGCCGGCGATAGGGCGGCATCAGCGGCGCGATCGTCGACCAGCGCGACTGATGGAATACCGGCCGCAGCTTGGAGAAGGTGTTGAACCCTTCCTGGCCGTGGTAGTGGCCCATGCCCGATTCGCCGACGCCGCCGAACGGCAGGTCTTCCTGGCCGACGTGGATCAGTGCGTCGTTGACCGTGACCCCGCCGGACATCACATGCGTGACCAAGCGGTCGATGGTGTCGCGCCGGTTGCTGAACGGGTAGATCGCCAGCGGGCGCGGCCCGGCGTTGACGCGGTCGATGACCTCATCCAGCCGGTCGTAGGCGACGATGGGCAGGATCGGTCCGAAGATCTCGCGCTGCATGACTTCAGCATCGTCCGGTGCATCGAGAACGATGTGCGGCGCGAGGCGGTGGTTCGCGTCGTCGAACGCGGGTTCGATCAGCGGCATCACGCGCGCGCCCTTCTGTTCGGCCTCGGCCAGCGTGCGCCGCAGCCGCTCGTAGGCGCCGCGCTCGATGATCGAGCTGTAGTCGGGCGTGTCCAGGTTCGGGTAGCGGCGCGGCACCTGCTCGCGCAGCGCCGCGACGAAGGCTTCGACCTGCGCGCGCGGCACGAAGACATGATCCACCGTGGTGCAGATCTGCCCGGCGTTGAGGTACTTGATGAAGCCGATGCGCTCGGCGGCCAGCCGGATGTCGAAGTCCTCGCAGACGATGGCCGGCGCCTTGCCGCCGAGTTCGAGCGTCACCGGGCACAGGTTCTTCGCTGCTGCTGCCATCACGGCGCGGCCGGTGGCGCCGCTGCCCGTGAAGAACAGGTGGTCGAAGGGCTGTTTGGAGAACTCGATGCCGACGCCGCCGGTCTCGTCGAAGACCTGCAGTTTCTCCGGCGCAAAGTAGTCGGGCAGGCGGTCGATGTAGAACTGCGCCAGGTGGCGCGAGTTCTCGCTCATCTTCACGATCGCCCGGTTGCCGGCGGCGAGGATGTAGGTCAGCGGGATCAGGCTCAGGTTGATCGGAAAGTTCCAAGGCACGATGACGCCGACGACGCCCAGCGGCTGCGGGATCACGCGGTTGCGCCCCAGGCCGAAGGCCAGCCGGTCCACGCCGCGACGCTGCACGCGCATCCAGCCGTCGATGTGATGCAGGGCATGGCGGATCGCGCCCAGCGCCGGGCCGATCTCGGTGAGCAAGGTCTCGTGCACCGAGCGGTGCCCATAGTCGGCGCTGACCGCCGCGCACAGCGCGGCCTTGTTCTCGTGCACGAAGCGCGCCAGCGTGCGCAAGTCGCGCTGGCGTTCCGCGAAGCTCGGGCACGGGTGGGCCAGGTAGGCCTGGCGTTGCAGTTGCCGCACGCGGGTCAGGTCCGCCGTGATGCGTTCGGGGTCGGTGGCTGGGCCGCCGGCCTGTGGGTGTGTCTTCGTGAGCACTCGCTGGATCTCAATGTGCGGGTTGCGGCGTGAGCGCATTCAGCACGCCCAGGGCGTCGTCGGTGTCCATGTAGCGCGGCACGCCATAGGTGCCATGCGCTTCCGCGAAGGCCTGCCTCACGATCTGGCCGAAATCCTGCGGCGCCAGCTTCTCGACGATGGCCGGGATCTTCAGCTCGGCGTTCAGCTGCCGCACCCACGCCACGAAGGCGTCGGCCAGCCAGGCGTCGTCGTCGCGCTGTCCTTGCAGACCGGCCGCACGCGCGAGCTGGGCCAGCCGCGGCACTGACCGGGCCTTGGAGAAGTCCAGCACGCGCGGCATCACGATGGCATTGGCCAGGCCGTGCGGGACGTGGTAGAGCGCGCCGAGCTGATGCGCGATCGCGTGGACGTAGCCGACCCCGGCCCGTGTGAACGCCAGCCCGGCCTGGTAGGAAGCCAGCAGCATGCCCTCGCGCGCGGCCAGGTTGGCGCCGTCGCGGGTGCAGGTCACCAGGTGCCGCGAGATCAGCGTCACCGCGCTCAGCGCCCAGGCATCGGTCTGCGTCGTGGCCAGGGTCGAGCAGTAGGCCTCTACCGCGTGTGTCAGCGCGTCCATGCCGGTGGCCGCAGTGATCGAAGCCGGCAGCCCGGTGGTCAGCGCAGGGTCCAGCGCCACCGCGTCCGGAACCAGACGCGGGTCGATGATCGAGCGCTTGACCCTGGCCTTGCGGTCGGAGACGACGGCCGCCATCGTGACCTCGGAGCCGGTGCCCGCGGTGGTCGGCACGGCGTAGAACGGCAGGCCGCGGCGGCGCGGTGCCGCATACAGCCACAGACCGGCCAGTTGCGTCGGCGTGCGCCCGTTGGCGTAGCACAGGTTCATGGCCTTGGCGCAGTCGATCGGCGAGCCCCCGCCGATGGCGACGAGCGCCTGCGCCTGCATCGCCGTCATGCGCTGTACGCCCCGCATGACCAGGTCTTCATCCGGATCCGGCACGACCTCGTCGAAGATCTCGACCTGTACGCCCTCTTCGCGCAGCGCGTCGATCATCGGCTGCGCGATGCCGAGCGCCAGCAGAGGCTTGTCGCTGACGAGCAGCACGCGGCGCGCGCCGCTGCCGGCGATGCTGCGGCACACGGCTACCGAGGCCTGCACGCCGACGAAGGTCAGCGGGATCGGGATGCGCAGCCACGGCAGCACGCGGGCGCTGACGGCGACCCGGATGCGGCTGAATGCGTTGCTGCCCATGGCTTGTCCTTCGGGGTCAGTGGCGCAGGGGCGCGCCCGGTGCAACGTCACCCTGGCCAGCGCGGCCAGGGCGGTGTCGCCGGCCGAGCGATCAGCGGCGCTCGATCTGGCAGGGCAGAGCCGTCTCGAAGGCCGAGGTGCTGAGGTAGCGGCCGCGCGGGTAGTACGGACCCATGTCCTGGGCCATCGAGCCGTGCGACTTGATGCCCTGCACCGCGTGCTTGAAGTCACCGGTGCCCAGCATGTGGCGCAGCTGCAGCACGGTGGCGTCTTCGTCGCCGGCACCGTCGCCGTCCTTGGCCATCGGCAGCCAGGCCACGCCGCACTCGGGCCGGGCGTTGCGCGGGCGGTCTTCCTCGCGGCTGACGACCAGCGTGTAGAAGCCGTCCGGTCCGACCGGGATGTGCTCGTCATACACACACTGGTTGACGCGCGTGTTGGCGAAACCCTGGTTGCTGCACCACGACCAGTAGCGCAGTTCGCCGTCACCCATCTTCGCTGCGCCGTTGTAGGTCTTCGGCGTGGTCGGCGCCTTGGCGCGCAGCACGAACACCTTGCCCAGCTTGCGATTCAGGATGGTGCGGATGTACTGGTTGTCCAGGTTCGGGTAGAAACCGCCCTCGCTTTTGCGCGCGTCGGCGCGTGGCGGGTTGCCGCGGTAGATGTCGTACAGCGCCTCGCGGTCGAGCTGCTGATAAAAGGTGGGCGGGTTCGTGGCCGGGAAGGTCGGGCCCTTGGCACGCGCCGCCTCCAGCAGCTCCTGGTACTTCTCCATCGGCACCGCCATCGCCGCCGGGTCCAGCTGCAGCGGCTGGCGCGTGCGCATCGGCTGGCAGGTCTCGGCACCCCGCATCACCTTGCCGTCGGGCATCGTCAGCACGGGCGTCGGCAGGCCGCCACCGCCGGTTTCGTCGGTGCCCCTGTCGGCGGCGTAGATGCGGTACAGGATGGTCTGCTGCCCGGGTGCGGGGCCGTACTTGGGCGTGTGCAGCTTGTCGCGCGTCTGGCCCATCAGGTTCATGCCGATGGGCTGGTTGGGCGGCGGGTTGGCGTCGACGATTTCCAGGCGGTAGCCACGCTGCGCACTCGAGCGGTCGGCACCTGGCAGGTAGGGGTTCACCACTGAGACGTTGGGCTTGAGCAGGTAGTCGGCGACCGACTCGATTGGTACGCCGGCGCCGTCGTAGCTGATGAAGGAGATGTAGCGCGACTTCGGGAACTGGCCCTCGAGGTGCAGTTTCGCACCCGGCGGCATCGTGAACACGGCGGCCCAGTAGTAGGTGGCCGAGTCGGGATAGGCGATGTTGATGTACGGGTCGGCGGCGGCCGGGCCACGGGCCCAGAAGCAGGTGCGCGGCCCGGGGATGGGGTCCTTGCCCTCGGCGATGCGCTGCTGCGCGTCCTGCAGGGCCTTGACCGGGTCCCAGGCCTTGTACTCGCCGGTCAGTGGCCCGGACTGGGCGAAACCGCCGGCTGCCCCGAGTGCGGCTCCCACGGCGATGGCGCCACGGGCGACGGTCTTGACAATGAATTTCATGCGGGTCTCCTGTTGCTCGACTTGCGGATGGGTGATGACGCGACGGCTTTCGCCGCCGCGCGCCGGGGCTTCGACGCCTCAGACGCGGGCTCGGTACTTGGCTTGGTGCGTGAGGGTGTCCGCTTGCGGCCTGTGGCTGGCGCCGTTGCGGAAAGGGCCAGCTCTTCGAAGGCCGCCACGGACTGGTCGGCCAGCTGCTGGATGTGCGGCAGCTCGGACTCGAGCCCGAGGAAGGCGATCTGCAGCCCGTCGGCATAGGTGGCGGCCGTGATGTTCAGCGACTGCCCGGGCGCCAGCACCGAAACCGGCAGGGCCATCTCCAACTCGGCACCCCCGAGGTAGCGCTTCTCGGGCAGACCGAAGGGATTCGAGATCACGGCCGTCGCGAGCATCGGCGCCTTCGGCACCCGAAGTGTCTCGAGCAGTGCCGGGATGCCGTGCACCGCGGCGGTGTAGGTGACGAGTGCGGACGGATCGCTGCGGCGGACATGCGCCTTCAGCTCCTCGGTGCGTTGCAGCACCTCCGCCAGCCGCTCCAGCGGCGAGACGTCCGGTGCGCCGAGCTTGAACTGGAGGATCGCGATTTGGTTGCCGCCGTCGCTGCCGTCGCCCAGTGCCACCGGCATGTCGGCGACCAGTGGGCCCGACCCGTGGCGCTTGCCATGCGCCCGCAGATAACGGTTCAGCGCCATGTCCAGGACCGTCAGCAGGACATCGTTGACCGTGGCGCCGTGTGCCTTGCCGAAGGCCTTGAGCCGCGCCAAGGGCAGCACGCAGTAGGCGAAGCTGCGCCGTACGCTCGGCTTGGCCCGCAGCGCGCTGGGCGTGCCGAGGAACGGCAGCGGCAGCCCCTTGGCCACGCCGGCGCTCGCCGCCGCCTGCCGCGCCAGCGCGCCGTACAGCGCCAGAAGTGAACGCCCCGCCGCGTTGACGCGCGACACGAGGGCGGCGGCATCCAGAGGTTTTGCGCCCCGCCGCGCCCGCTGCGGCAACACGTTCCACGGCGCGCGCACCTGCCGGTCTGCCATGTCGTCGGTGAACCAGCCGCGGAACATCTCGACGAGCCCGCGCCCGTCGAGCACACCGTGGTGCACCTTGAGGTACAGCGCGATCCGCCCTCCGGCCAGGCCGTCGATCACGTGCAGCTCCCAGTGCGGACGGCTGCGGTCCAGGCGTTTCTCGTGTAGGCGGCAGACGAAGGCAAACAGCGCCTCGTTGGCGCCATCGCCCTCCAGTGTGTGACGGTGACAGTGGGCACGGACCTCGACGTCGGCCGCCGTTTCGAGCCGCGGCAGGCCTTGCAGCCCTGGCGCGCGATAGACCATGTCGAACGGCGCTGCGGCCGGCTCCGCGAGCATCGCCCGCATCAGACGGTCGGCAAACGCACGGCTGTTGCGCGTGCGCGGTGGCAGCTTCAGGATGGCCAGCGGCCCGACGTTGCTCATCCGTTCGCGCGTTTCGAGCACGAAGAACGCGAGGTCCAGCGCGGAGAGTGCACGTGTCGAGCTCATGAAACCTCGACCGCAAGTCGTGAGACGGCGTGACGGATCGGATGCGGGCAACCAGGCAGCGTCGGTGACCTCAAGACATCGATGCCGAGTCTGCTCATGGCTTGGCTTGCCACGCGCATGGCCTGGTCACTTTTTGGACTGCACGGCGGCCCGCCACCAGGACAGTCCGAAGGCAGGCGTCGTACGCTCCTGCCCTGATGCCCGCTGGCCCCACGTCACCATGGACGCGTCAGTAGCCCAGTAGCCTGGCCACAAGGAAGGCGCTGTCGAGGCGGCCCCAACTGCCCGACATCAGAAGTCGTGCCGGATGCCTGCCGAGACCATCGACGTCGACGAGTCGGCCGCGTTGCGCCCCAGCCCCCCGATGTTGACCGGGTCCAGCTTGTAGCCGTCGTTGAACGAATTGGAGGCGAAGCCCAAGCTGAGCGACGTTCGCTTGGACAGGCTGTATGCGGCCTGCGTCACCCATGTCGTCTTCGTGCCGTCGCGGCCATTCACGCCGTTCACCGCGGTTCCGCGGTCGCGGTAGTAGCCCACGCGCACGCTCACATGCTGCGCGGCCTGCCAGTTGGCACCCAGATGAACGATCTTGTTGCGCTGCTCTACGCGACCGACCGCCAGCGGGTCGATCTGGCTATCCACGTAGTGGAGATAGACGCGTACCGGGCCGACCGGCACATTGCCGCCGATGCCCCACGCCTGGTGCTCAGGGCGCTGTCCCGTGGCCGCCACGGTCGGAGACCGGAAGTTGACCATCCAGGCACCGAGCTGGTACTCGGGCGTGACCTGTGCGACGTCGAAGGCATGGCTGCGACCCGCGCCATCGTCCAGGCCCACGCTCAGGCCGCCTTGCAGACCCTTTGGACCATTCAGGCGGACCTTCACGCTGTCATCGACCCGGTTGTCATTGCCGACGAATCGATTGACACCGAACAAGGCGAGCGGCGTGACGGCGAGATTGCTGCCGCCAACGTTGAACACGTCCAGTGTGCGAACCACGCGATCCGTGGATGCGTGGAACTGCCGGCCCATGCTGACCGACACCACACGCCCCATGTTCAACCCCACGAAGCTTTGGCGGTTCCAGAACTTGTTGGCGGTGCCCACCGTGCCGCCGGCCGACCCGGTATCGGAGCTGATCGCGGACTCGATCCGGTACGTGGCACTCATACCGCCGCCAAGATCCTCGTTGCCCCGGATACCGAAGAGAGAAAAGGCGAACGGATCATTGGCAAGCTCCGAGGCGCTGCTGCCGCCAGTCTGGTTGGTCTTGTGAATGACCGCGGCAGAGAGCGTGCCGTAGAGCTGCGCTTGAGAATTCTCCTGCGCCAGAACCGGGCCGCTCAACGTCAGAAGTGCCACGGCAACCATCGGCGCAACTGTGAGTTGGGTCTTCATGCGTCATCTCCAGATTGGTTTGTCAGCTTGCGTGTTGCGTTGAGCAACAGCTCTTGCGGCGGTAAAGATGCTCACCACGCCAATGCCTGACGGAGTTTGCGACGGTGAGCGCAGCTCTGAAATGGGGGGCGCACCACCGAATGGGTTCGGGTTTCTGGCGTGTGTCAGTCGAATCGACCCAAGTAGACCGGGACGGGAATCAGCTCAAGCGACCTCGTGAAGCGCTGGAAGTCGTCGACCTTTCTCCGGACAGGGTCACGGCGCGCGAACGACGTTGGGCAATGGTCGGTTGGGTTGCGGACGACTTTGGCTGCCTGGCCATGTCGACAATCCACGACCCTCGGCCGCTGTCGATCGACCGGTTGAACGGAGGTGCCCAGTGCCGGATGCATAGCCGCCACACTTTGGTCAGGATGCCGAACGACCGGTGTTGGCAGCCCGGCTGCGTTCAGTTGGTGAATTCGAGAAGGTCTGGTCAGTCCGAAGCGACAGGCGAGGAGTGGGAGCGCGCGACCGGACATGGCCGGCTCGAACAATCGAGGACTTCGGATTTGTTGCCGCAAACCTGCCGGAAGGGCGAGTTCGCTGCATTCGGATGCAGTCATTCGGGGGGGGCCGTGCTTGCTCATGCACGACTCGGCGGCCAACTGCACAACGACATCGCCTTCCGTCGTCAAGTTTCAGCGTAGACCGGTCGCTCGCCCTGACGACATCTGGCCGGCAGCTATGGGCGGACGCCGACATTCATCCGCTCAATGCGAACGGCTGCAGACAGTCTGAACCGGAAGCAGCGCGGTCCCAACTCAGGGCCGTCTGTTCAGAGCTTCCCTGACGAACTCACCGAATGCCCTGACCTTGGCCGAGTGCTGCCTTTGCGCCGGGCTGATCAGGTGCATGGGCAGCGGCGGTGTTTGCCAGTCGGGCATCAAGGTGACCAACTCGCCGGATGCCAGCTCGGCCTCGAACAACCAGTCCGGTGAGTAGCCGATGCCGCGCCCGGCCAGCACCGCGGCGCGGATCACCTCGCTGCTGTTGGTCTGCAGGCGGCCCTTCACGCGCACCGCGCGCTGCGTTCCTGGCGGCTCGCTGGCCCCCGGGCCAGCGACAAAGACCCACTGATCGCGCGTGGCGAGTTCGGTGTAGACAAGGCAGTCGTGTGCGGCCAGATCGTCTGGATGCCGCGGCGGCTTCGGCCCCTTGCGCTGCAGCCGGCGCACGAGGTCGCGGTGCGCCACCAATCGCCGCTGCGTGGTGCCGATGCGCTGTGCGACGAGGCTGCTGTCGGCGAGGTTGCCGACCCGCACCGCCACATCCAGCCCCTGCTCGACCAGGTCGACGAAGCCGTCGGCCAGGCGCAGGTCGATGCGCACGTCGGGGTGACGGTCGAGGAATTCGTGCACCACGGGCAGCAACTTCAGACGCCCGAACCCCACCGAGGCCGCCACCCGCAGCCAACCGCTGAGCCGCTGCTGGCCCGCGCGCAGGGCCGACTCCGCTTCGGCCACCTCGGCCACCAGGCGCCGCGCCTGCTCGAAGTAGCGCTCGCCTTCCTCCGTCAGGCCCAGCGATCGTGTTGTGCGCCCCAGCAGCCGCGCACCCAGCGCCCGCTCCAGCGCAGCCACCTGCTTGCTCACAGCGCTCTGCGTCGCGCCCATCTCGCGCGCCACGGCCGAGAAGCTGCCCGCCTCGACGACGCGAACAAAGGTCTGCATGGCGGTGAGACGGTCCATAGGCGCACTTTCAGTCCGGACTGGAATGAATGTTAGGCGCTTCGCCGGGCTACCGGAAGCTTCGGGAAGCAATCAGAGTTCGCTCCATCGCAACCCGTTCACCCCAGGAGCCACGCATGAATGCACCCGTCGTCCTCGTCACCGGCGCCCTCACGGGCATCGGCCGCGCTACCGCGCTGGCGTTTGCCCGCCAGGGCGCGCGAATCGTCGTCAGCGGCCGGCGCGAAGAAGCCGGCGTCGCCCTGGCCGCCGAGCTGCGTGCCCTCGGGGCCCAGGCCGAGTTCCTGCGCGCCGACGTGCGCATCGAGGGCGAGGTGCGCAGCCTCGTCGAGCAGACCGTCGAGCGCTTCGGTCGCCTGGACATGGCCGTCAACAACGCCGGCACCGAAGGCCAGCTCGGGCCCATCACCGGCCAGAGCGTCGACAACTACACCGCCACCTTCGAGACCAACGTGCTCGGTACGCTGCTGGCGCTCAAGCACGAGATGCGCGTGATGCTCAAGCAGGGCTCGGGCGCCATCGTCAACCTCTCGTCGGTGGCCGGCCAGGTGGGCATTGCCGGCGCCTCGGTGTACGCCGCCAGCAAGCACGCGGTCGAGGGCCTGACCAAGAGCGCGGCGCTCGAAGGCGCCGCTGCCGGCGTGCGCGTGAACGCCGTTGCGCCTGGGCCGGTGGCCACTGAGATGCTCGACCGCTTCACCGGCGGCGACGAAGCCGCCAAGGCCGGCTTCCTGGCCTCCATCCCGGCGCGCCGGGCGGCCACGCCCGACGAGATCGCACAGACCGTCGTCTTCCTCGCCAGCGACGCGGCGCGCTACCTCACGGGGCAGAGCGTCACCGTCGATGGCGGCTACACCGCGCAGTAACTCCTGCACCACTCATCCGACTCAAGGAACACACGCCATGAACACGATCCAAGTCCCGACCCGCGACCAAGTCAGTCCCGCCAACCAGGCCCTCTTCGACCAGCTGAAGAAGGGCCTGGGCATGGGGCCCAACCTGTACGCCACGCTGGCGCTGTCCGAACACGCGCTGGGCAACTACCTGGCCTTCCAGAACGCCAAGAGCAGCATCACCGGCAAAGCCCGCGAGGTGGTGAACCTGGTGGTCAGCCAGGTCAACGGCTGCCAGTACTGCCTGGCGGCGCACACCGTCATCGGCGGCATGGTGGGCTTCAAGCCCGAGCAGATCATCGAGATCCGCCGCGGCGGCGCCAGCTTCGACGCCAGGCTGGACGCGCTGACCAAGCTCGTCAAGAGCATCGCCACCGAGCGCGGCCACGCCGACCCGGCGCTGCTGCAGGCCTTCTTCGACGCCGGCTGGACGCCCGAGAACCTGGTCGACGTCATCGTCGTGATCGGCGACAAGACGGTCACCAACTACCTGCACGCCACGACGCAGGTGCCGGTGGACTTCCCTGCCGCCCCGGCCCTTTGACACCCACGGCCCCACGAGGACCAGCGATGAACACCGCCACCCTGCCCATGCCGGCCCCCGCGCCTGCCGAGACCACGCGGCTGGCCGCGGGCATCGCCGTCGGTCTGCTCGCTGCCAGCATCGGCGCGCTGTACACGGTCTACGCGCGCTGGGGCATTGCGCATGGGCTGCACGCCAGCGACCTGACGGCCCTGCGCTTCGGCGTCGCGGGCCTGCTGATGCTGCCGCTGCTGCTGCATACGCTGCGCCGGCAGCGCGAGCTGCTGCTCGACCGCTGGCGCCTGTGGCTGGCCGTGGCCACGCTGGCCGGCACGCCTTTCGGCCTTCTGATGTTCGGCGCACTGCAGTTCGCGCCTTCCAGCCATGCGGCCGTGTTCCCGTTCGCGGCCATGAGCGTGGCGGGCCTCGTGTTGTCGGCGCTGGTGCTGGGCGACCGGTTCACGCCGCGCAAGGGCCTCGGCATCGGCGTCGTGCTGGCCGGGCTGGTGCTGCTGAGCGGCGTCGACGCGGCATCGTTCAGCGGCCGGGCGCTCATGGGCGACGCGATGTTCGTCGCCGCTGGCACGCTGTGGGCGGGCTTCGGCATCCTGCTGCGCCGACATCGGCTGGACCCACTGCTGGCGACGGCCGTGATCTCGGTGTCGGCGCTGCTCACTTACGTGCCGGTGTACCTGGCCCTGGAGGGCACCGCCCGCCTGGCCGCCGCGAGCGCCACGGTGCTGTGGACCGAGGTGCTGGTGCAAGGCGCCGTCGCCGGCGCCGGCACGCTCTTCACCTACGCGACCATGGTGCGCCTGCTCGGGCCGGCGCGTGCCGCCGTCTTCCCGGCTCTGGCGCCTGGGCTGGCGGCATTGATGGCTTGGCCGGTGCTCGGCCACGTGCCCACCGGCGCCGAGACTGCAGGCCTTCTCGTCGTGATGGCGGGTCTGATCATCGCCGTCACCACCGCTTCCAGGAGAACCGCATGAACCGCATCGCCGTCGTGATCTATTCGAAGCTCGAAGGGGCTGGCAAGTCGGCCGTATACCGGGCAATGATGTTCGTCGACGAACTGCGCCGCGGCGGCGACGACGTGACACTCGTTTTCGACGGCGCTGGCACCACCGCGCTCGCCGAGATGCTCGTGCCGGGCAGTGATCTGCACCACACCTGGAGCAAGGCCGCCCCGGCGCTGCGCGGCGCCTGCCGCTACTGTGCCAAGAGCTACGGCGTGCTCGATGCGTTGGAAGCCGCGCAGGTGCCGATGCTGGGCGACGACCGCGGCCACGCCAGCCTGAGGCAGCTGTTGCTCGAAGGGCGGCAAATCATCACGTTCTGAGTGGCTGCCCTTTGGCAAGGAGCGGAACCGTGTTCCCGAACATGCCCTTCCGCGTTGGGCGGATGATGGGCGTCGCACGCGAGGCTTCGGCTTTGCTGCGGATCTGCCAACCCGCTTGTCTCGTCTGCCCATCACCCATCCGCGATCAAACCATGCGCGCTGTTGCCTCGAGGCTTGCCCCCTTCGCCTTCGCTCTCCTAGCCGCCGCCGGTCTGGCGGGCTGTGCTAGCACCGCATCCGCCCCAGCAGGGATTCAAGGCTCGGTGACGCTGCCGCTGCAGACCGCGTGGTTCGAAGGTCGAAAGGTGCGCTACGTCACCACGGACGTGTCCGACGCCGACGTCGCCCGCGCCAAGGGCGCCAACTTCGTGCCGCGCCTGCGCGACCTCGTCGTCGCCCCCGGAAACCCGCTGCGCGGCATGCCGGTTGAGCGCGTCTATTCGATAGAAGGGTATGTGCAGCCCACGGTGTTTCCCAGCGTGCCCAGTCCGGTCGGTGCAGGCAGCACCAGCCGCGCGTACAGCCCGCTGTGGCGCATGGTGAAAGTGGTGTGGCAACCCGGCCGCACACCGCGCGAACTGCGCTCGGAGGAGTCAGTGCTCGACGCCGAGGAGCGGGGCGACGTGAAACTCGTGCTCACCGAGGTGATCCTGAACTGCCCGGTGGTAGGTCTGGATGGTGAACTGTCGCTGACGGGCTCGCGGGTGGAACCGACGCCGGCTTGGCGCTGACCCTGCGCCTTGCCATGTGGGCGCCAAGCTGTTTGCGCTGCGGCCGTCCCTAAGTAGTGGGTCTGTGGCTCCACAGGTGCAGGCGTAATGCGATAAGCCCAACTCAGACCAATGACCAACTTCAACATCCAGCAAGCCATGCATATTGAAACAGCACAGACCCAAGACCGAGATGCGCTTCTTGGAATCGCAGTGCGCACCGGGCTGTTCACGCCCGAGGAGGCAGAGGGTTTGCTGGGCGGAGTGCTCGACGAGCTCGCTTCAGACAGTCTTCCACCGGGACACCAAGCCGCGGCATGTCGCCTTCGAGCCGGCGGCACCTTAATCGGGTGGATCTACTTTGCCCCAGATCAACATGCAGAAGGTGTCTGGAATCTGTGGTGGATCGGAGTGGATCCTGATCATCACGGACATGGAGCGGGCCTGCACCTGTTGCGCCACGCCGAGAAGATTGTCTCGTCAAAGGGCGGGCGGGTACTGGTTATCGAGACAAGCGACGCACCTGCACTGGCGAAGGCCCGGCGGTTCTACGAGGCACAGGGATACCGAGAATGTGGTCGGATTCCTGACTTCTACTCCGAAGGCGAATCGAAGGTCATCTTTGCCCGCCGGCCGCGCGAGGATTGAACTCGCGCTGACACCACACACAGTCAGGCCGCGTGCGTGTTCCACAGGAGTCGTCGGTCGATTGATCGCTCAGACGCCGCCTTCGCACGCACAGGCTGAACCGAAAGTGTCGAAGCGGATGCTGGAGATCGACAGACGGCTTCGCAGCGGTTGCTGCCGCAGAGTTCAAGGACTTGGACTCACCCTAATCGGTGCCAAGCGGACGCTGAGCCCAACCGTTCAACGACAGGTCCAGACGCACGCTTCATCCATCGATCGAGCGCAACCATGATGTCGGCGTCGCTCCGACCACATGCGCGAATGCGCGGCCGAACGTGCTGCTTCGTCCGTACCCCACCTCCTGGGCCACCACCTTGGCAGGCCGTCCTTGGCGAAGAAGCCCCTGCGCCACGCCGATGCGCCACCGGGTCAGGTACTCCATCGCTGGGACACCGACAATCTCGGCGAAGCGTGCTGCAAAGCGTGACCTCGACATGCCCGCCGTGGCGGCAAGCGAGGCGAGCGACCAGTTTCGAGCGGGATCGTCGTGCATGGCCGTCAGCGCCCGCGCCAGGCGCACATCCGCAAGCCCAGCGACCACGCCACCTTCCACGAGTCGATGCTCGATTGCATACCTCATGAGCTGAACGAACAAGACTTCCGTCAGCCGGTCCAGCACGGTGGAGTGCCCACAGCGTCTTGCACTGGCTTCGGCGAACAGGACCCCGAGCGTGGCATCCATGGCTGACAACTCGGTCACCGGCACGCACATGATGGGCGGCAAGCTGCCCAGCAGCGGGTTCTCGTCGCCCGACCCGAACTCGATGGCTGCGCACAGCAACTCGGCGCCGCCCTCGCCAGCCACGATCCGGTGCGAGTCCGCCCGGGGGAACAAGAGCGCCGATGGGTTGTTCAGGCGGATCACCTGTCCTCTGCCTTCGGTCAGCTCGATGGCGCCTTCGCGCAGCACGTGCAGGTGACTGACCCCGGTGCGCCGATCGAATTGAAGAGCGCCACGAAGGGTGCCGCCATGCAGAACGCGTGCACGCAGGCCGAAGCGGTGCAGCAGTCCGGTGAGCCGATCTATGCGGTCTTCCATGGGACGTAAAGTGTATCTTTCGAGACCATAAATCACCATTCGTTCCGCGCGACCGTCAAAATTGCGGGTCTTCAGGCGCGAGCTGCGCCAAGCCTTGTCCCCCTTGCCCGCAGGAGCCTTGCCGATGCTGATGCCCCGACGTCCGGTCCCCGCACTGAGCGTGCCCACGCTCACCCACGGCGGCTACCTGCTGACCAGCGAAACGCCGCAGAACTTCACGCTGGTCGTCTTCTACCGGGGCCTGCACTGCCCGATCTGCCTGAAGTACCTCCTCGAGCTGGCGCGCCTGCAGCCGGAGTTCGACAAGCGTGGCGTCCAGGTCGTCGCCATCTCGAGCGACACCCGCGAGCGCGCCGAAGCCCTGGCCGACAAGCTGCGTGCGCCCGACCTGCGCATTGGCTACGGCTTGCCGCTGGCGATGGCGCGTGAATGGGGCCTGTACATCAGCACATCGCGCGGCCAGACCTCGATCGGCATCGAGGAGCCGGCCCTATTCTCCGAGCCGGGTGTCTTCGTCGTCCGTCCCGACGGGACGCTTTACTACGGCGCGGTGCAGACCATGCCGTTCGCCAGGCCGCACTTCGACGAATTGCTGGCAGCCATCGACTTCGCACTGGCCAAGGACTATCCGGCACGCGGCGAGTACGCGGGGGCGGTGTGATGGTGGCGCCGCGAGCCATCCTCTTCGACACCGGCGGTACGGTGCTCGACTGGCACGGCTCCCTGGTTAACGAGTTGCGTGCTCTCGGCGCCGGGCCGTTGCAGGCCGTCGACCCGAGCAAGTTCGTCAACGAGTGGCGGCGCCGGTCGATGCGGGCGATCGTGGGTCAGGTCAGGCCCGACTTCGACATGGACGACGTGCACCTGCGCGCGCTCGACGAAACGGTCGCCCACTTCGGCATCCCGGCGCTCGACGCGAACAGCCGGCAGCAGCTCTGGCGGGGCTGGCATCGGCTGCGCGCCTGGCCCGACTTTCCGCCCGCGCTGGCGACTTTGCGAGGAAAGGTGCCCGTCGTCTCGTTCACGATGCTGCCGTTGCCGCTCGTCGTGGATGTGTCGCGACTCAACGGGCTCGCATGGGATGCCGTCGTCTCATGCCAGATGATCGGTGTCTACAAACCGCATCGCGAGGCGTACGACACGGCGCTGAAGTGGCTGGGCCTGAACACTGAAGACACCCTGATGGTGGCCTGCCACAACTTCGACCTCAATGCCGCGCAGGATGCCGGCATGCAGACCGCATTTGTCCGCCGGGCGCTGGAGTGGGGGCCCGATGGTCCGCCCGATCCCCACCCGAACCGCGCCTACGACCACGTGGTGGACGGATTCGACGAGCTCGTGAAGGCGGTACTCGGCGGGTAGGCGCCGCCTGTTCGCCAGAGCGGCGCCGTGAGCCTCGCCCACAGCGGACCTGTCACTCGGTCGGCGACGCCGGCAAGTGCGCGAGCAGCGGCGCGTAGCCGTCGCGTGCCAGCGCGGCACCTCGGTCCTTGTACAAGTGGTCCTGACCCTTGACGCCGTGGCCCTCCAGCAGGCTGTTCATCAGGTTGAACAGCCCGATCGTCAACACTGCGTCGTGCAGGTCGCGCTCGCTCCAACCCGCCGCGAAGACGGCCTGCGCATCGGCCTGCACCATCCTCGATGGCTCCAGCGTGAGCTTGCGCGCGTAGGCCAGCAACGGGCGCAGCTTCAGTTCCACCGGTGCGGAGTCCGGATCAGCCAGCAGTTGCTCGATCAGCGTCTCCTCGAATCCGAAAGCCACGGCCGTCTCGCGATGCACGCCGTGACAGTAGGCGCATGCGTTGAGGCCGGACACGTAGGCCGCCAGCAACTCCTTGTGCGGCGCGGTGAGCGCCGTGACCTGCCGCAGCACCGCGCTGTGGAACTCGATGAGCGCACGGCCGGCCGCGGGGTTGATCCCGAGGATGTGCCGGACACCGGCGTCGTGTGGAAGGCTGGCAAAGAATGTCATGTTCGTCCTTCGTCCGGAGGCATCAGCGCCCCGGCGCTGGCTCCAGGTGGAGATCGGCAACATAGCCCAGGCTCTCGCCGCGTGTGTTGTCTGCATCGGCTCCCACCGCGATGGCCAGAAGACCGGGGACGCGCGTGGTTTCGGCACCGAAGGCCATCACGAAGTCTGCCGCCAGGTCACGACGCACGGTTTGCCACGTTCGCGGTGCCGAGCCCAACGTGATGTAGCGGACCCGCGCACTGTAGGCATTGGGCACGACGTTGCCTCCGGGCCAGGACGGGTCCCAGGCGTAGCACAGCGTCGCGTTGGGCAGGCTCTCGCCGGTTCGGCTCTCGGCAAGGCGCAGAAGCTGCCGTTCCATGAAGGGCACCGCGGACCGCGGCATGTCGAAGAGCGCACAGACCTTGAGCGCCACGTCATCGCCCTCGCGGCTGCGCAGGTCCGCCGAGGCCAGCGGCTGGTCCACCCGCCAGCGCCAGGACAGCCACCCTGCCGGCAATCCCTTCAGCTCATGCACGAGATTCCCGTACGAGGCGGCCGCCTGGACGCGAAGCACAAGGCCAGTGTCCTGGCGTTCGAGCACGAACCGCGTGACGGGCAGCGTCTGGCCGGGCAGCCCGACGAAGGACCATGGCGCCGGAGGCTGGGCCCCCGGAGGCCCCGACAGTGGCGCCAGGTTCGTCGCGGCCACCCAGCCAGGCGCCAGCAAGCCCATCACCGCAGCGCCGACTCGCCCGGCGACAGACACCCGCGCGGCCAGGCGAGTCTGCGCCATCGGCGCGTCTACGCGCGGAGCACAGACAGCCATGTTCTTTGCTCGTCGCTGAGCGCCGCATCGGGTGTCAGCAAGGCCGTGGCCAGGGCCTGACGGCTGTCGGGCTCGGGTTCGGGCAGCGGTGCACGCAGCACCTCGTCGAGGACCTGGCGCGCCAGCGACAGCGTCTGCCCGTAGCGCTCGAAGATCGCCCCCACGCTGACGTGCTGCGCCGGATCGTCCAGCCAGCTGTCGTAGTCCGTGACCAGCCCGACGGTGGCGTAGGCCATCTGGGCTTCGCGGGCCAGGAACACCTCCGGCACGTTGGTCATGCCGACCAGGTGGCAACCCAGTTGTCGCAGCAGGTGGCTCTCGGCCTGCGTGCCCAGGCGCGGGCCCTCCACACAAGCGTAGGTGAGCCCCCTGGCCAGGCGGGCGCCCACCCGTTGCGCCGCGGCCTCGACGGCACCGACCAGGGCCGCACTCACCGGACGCGCCGTCGACACATGGGCCGCGACCCCGTCACCGAAGAATGTTCGCTCGCGGCCTCCCCGCGTCCAGTCGACGTACTGCTCGGGCATGGCCAGCATGCCGGGCGCAACCTCCAGTGCGAGGCTGCCGACGGCCGAGAACCCGAGCAGCATCGTGGCACCCGCGCGCTTGAGCGCGAAGACGTTGGCCCGGTAGTTCACTTCGTGCGGCAGCAGCCGATGGCCAGCGCCGTGGCGGGCGAGGAACAGGATCTCGTGATCGTGCAGACGCCCCCGGACGATGTCGCCTGACGGCATCCCGAAGGGCGTGGTGTCCGACAGCCGGTCGATGAGCTGCAGTCCTGGCAAATCGTAGAGGCCGGTGCCTCCGATGATGGCGAGCATGTGCTGGATCCTTCCAGTTTCGATGGAGCGTCGCGACGGCCGACTCAGCCGCCGCCCCGCTGGGTGGCCAGATCGAAGCGCCTCTGGATGTCGCGCCGGCGGTCGGCGTCGAATCCGACGTAGCGAAAGCTCACCCGAAGCTGGGGAATCTGCAGCAATGCGATGCGGCGCGGCTCCATGACCTCCCACGCCAGCCTGAGCGACCCGCCCGGCCAGTGCGCGATGGCCTGCTGCGAGGCATGCTCGACGATCACCTCCGCGTTCGGCAGGGCCACCGGCAGCCACGCCAGCAGTTCGCGCGCCTCGCAGCCCATGATGCGCTCGAAGGACTCCGGGATATCGACGGGCGTCACGACAGGGGCTCCCCCTGCACGTCCCGCAGGGCCTCGCGGGGGACGAAGGCTGGTCCCTCGGCGATGCGGTCGAAGTAGGACAGGTGCGCGTCGCTGCCGGGCGGCCACTGGTGGCCGAAGCGTCTGAGCCACGCATCGGCATCGAACTCGACGCCGATCGCATCAACGTGAACTTCGCCTGCAGCCAAGGCCATTCCGAATCGGCGCTCATGACCCTCAAACGGTGACACCGCCAGACGCGTCAGCAAGCCGGCACGATCGCCCTGGAAGTTGGGCATGCCGGTCGCACCGTTGTTCAGCACCCATCGTGGCTGGCCGCCTGGCCCGCCACGGATGGCCTGGAACACCGGCAAGCAGGTGTGGGTGCAGGCGAAGGCGTCGACGTCGGCGCGGTCGAACCAGCTCGCCACCTGCTCGCGGTGTTTAGCGTCACGCAAGTGTTCTTGCGCGAAGCCCCATCCCGCCAGCGAGGTAGCGTCCCCATGCACGATACCCAGCCGCAGCGGTCCCACGTCGGCACGCTGCCACATTGGCAGCGCCGACAGCTCGGCGCGCTGCCTTGCGTTGGCCACGGTGCGCAGGCGGGCCAGGATGCGGTTGGAGCGCTCGACCACGCCGTCGCCGACCCAGTCCGGGTAGGCGCAGCCGCAGCCGGCGTCTGCTTCTGCATCGGGATCGGCCAGCTCGGTCTCGACGTTGCCGCGCAGCGCCTCGTGCGCCAGCACGTCCCGCTGCACCCGCGCGAAGACCTCCGGGTCGGCATCGAACCAGTGGAAGTCGCCGTTGAACACCAGCCGCTTGCGCCCGCGCTCCCGGTCGAACATCTCCAGCACACGGTCCAGCGCCAGCGGGTTGCCGTACAGGCCGCCCACGACGTACAGCACGTCGAGCGAGCGCAGGTGCTCGGGTGCGGCGATGGCGAAGTCCTCGGGCCGGTACCGGTAGTGCAGCGGGCAGCTGCGCCCGGGCGCCGATCCGACCTCTGGCGCTGGAGCCTTCTGCAGGGCAACCTGCTCCATGACTTGCGCCATCACTTGGCCACCACGGCGGCGGCAATGCCGGCCAGTGCCTTGCCCACGGGCTCGGCCGCGGCGCAGTCGCGCTGGCCATGCCGGTGCATCAGCCACTGCGGGTCGTTGTAGCCGAGCCAGGTCTGGCCGGCCGCATCGGTCCACACCAGGGCCTTCATCGGAAGGTCGATGCCCGCGAGCTGGGCGCACTGCATCAGCGGCGTGCCGGCCTGCGGGTTGCCGAAGATCAGCAGTTCGGTCGGCCGCAGGCTCTGGCCGATGCGCTGGGCGGCCGCCGCATGGTCGATACGGGCCACCACCGCGAGGTTGCGCTTCTTCACCTCGGCTTCGAGCCGGTTCATCGTCTCGGCCGGTGAGTGCGGGCTCTGCAGTGCCGTCAGGCCATGCGTCGCGGTGGCGTTGTTGCCACCATGGCCCATGGCGCCATGGTGGCCGCCCATCGCGCCGCAGCCTGCCAGCAGCAAGGCACCGAGAGCGATGGCGAGTCCTCTGGAAGTGTTCATCGTCTTTTCCTGGTAGGTGTTCTGGGGGTGGGGAATCCGCAGTCCGGATGTCATGCGCTGGCAAATCGGATGACGGGCGACGAATCGGAGGGCGCAGCCGGGGCGGCTTCGGCTGTCTGGCGTTGGTAGAGGGACTGCAGCAGCGCCGGTGCCGCCTCGCCCAGGGGCCGGTCGAAGCGCACCCGTCCGTCGGCCATGCCGATGACGCGCGTGGCCAGCAGGGGCAGCAGTTCGAGGTCGTGCACGACGGTCAGCAGCGTCCGGCCGGGCGCAGCCGCCACCGCGCTCAGGGCGTGGCACACCGCCTGTGTCGCCGCCGGGTCCAGCGCGGAAGTGGGCTCGTCGGCCAGCAGCAGGCGCGGCTGCTGCAGTTGCAGGCGCGCCAGGGCGACCTTCTGCCGCTCGCCGCCGGACAGGCGGTCGGCCCGCGTGTCGCCACGGTCGCCAAGACCCAGGACCGCCAGGGCGGCATCGGCTTCGGCGACCAGGTCCTGCGGGTACCAGCGGAACAGGCTTCGAACGGCGTGGGCGCCACGCAGCCGGGCCAGGGCGCCGATCAGCACGTTTTCGCGCGCGCTGAGCCGCGGCACCAGGTGCAGGCCCTGCATCAGCAGGCCGGTATCGCGTCGCAGGGCGCGACGGTCCGCCGCCGCGAGGCCGGGCCCGAGCGCGCGGCCCAGCACCCCCACATGTCCCTGGCGGGCCTGCACCAGGCCGCCGATCAACTTCAGCAAGGTGCTCTTGCCCGCGCCATTGGGCCCGACGATGGCCACGCGCTCGCCCGGTTCGATGCGAAGGCGCGGCACGTCGAGCAGCACGCGATCGCCGGCCGCCACCTGCACACCGCTGAGCAAGACGGACGGGCCCATGTCCCCCTCGCTCACAGCAGCTTCTCCCGGATCCGGCGCGACAGGGCATCGAAGGCCATCACCAGCGCCACCACCACGATCAGCAAGGTGGCCAGCCGGCTCCACTGGAACAGGCTGACCGCTTCGCTGATCAGGAGCCCCAGGCCGCCAGCGCCGATCAGGCCGAGGATCGTGGAGTCGCGGATGTTGAACTCCCACACGTACAGGTGGTGGCTCACGAACTGCGGCAGCACCGAGGGCCACACGCCGTGGAAGAAGACCTGCGCCTCGCCTGCGCCGGTGGCGCGCACGGCATCGACCGCGGCCATGTCCAGCGACTCGATGCTCTCGGCGAACAGCTTGCCGTAGGTGCCCATCGAGTGCAGCGCTATCGCCAGCACCCCGGCCGTCGGCCCCAGACCCACGATGCCGACGAGGATGAGCCCGAAGACCAGCGTGTGCACGGCGCGCGACACGTCGAGCACACCCTTGGCGGCCCAGGCCAGCGGCCGTGGCGCGCGCAGGTTGCGCGCGACGAGCATGGCCAGCGGCAGCGCCATCAGCGCCGCGAGCAGCGAGCCCAGTGTGGCGATCTGGAAGGTCACCCAGGTGGCGCGCGCCACGGCGGCAAGGAAGCTCGCCTCGACCTCGCGGCGGTTTTCCACGCGCAACACGGTGCCGTCGTCGCTCCGGTACTCCAGGCGCTCCGGGCCGAACCAGGCATCCAGGAAGCTCGGCCGCGCGAAGTCGCCCACCGTCTTCAGCAGGTTGTCCCAGGGGTTGCGGCCGAAGCTCAGGTCGCCCGCCGCCACCAGCGTGGCCAGGCATAGCGCGACCAGCAGCGCGTAGACCGCCACCAGCGAGGCGAACCCCGCCCGACCGTTGGGCCACCACCCGCGCGCCAGCGCCGGCAGCGGCCGCTGCACCAACCCGGTCATCGTGCGCCCAGCTTGCCCGTGGCCAGCCCGGCGTCGCGGATCGGCTTGTAGAAGGTGTTGTCGCGCGCCACGAAACCGGTGTAGTTGGCGGGAAGCAGGTTGGGCTGGCTGGCCAGCAGCGGGCCGACTTCGGCCAGGGCCGTCTGCAGACGCTGCACGAAGGCCGTGTCCTTGGCCAGTGCCGCGCTCACCGCGAAGGCGTCGTTGGGCAGCGGCGCCGACTGCCAGATAACCTTGCTGCGCGCGGCCGAGATCAGGCCCTGCGCGACCATCACGTCGCGGTTGCGGTTGAAGTCCGCGCCGGCATCGAGCTGGCCCGCCGTGACCTGCGTCTGGATCGCCTGGTGCTTGGTGTAGAGCACGCGGGCGAAGTGCTTCTCGGGGTCGATGCCGCGCTTCTGGAACTCGAAGAACGGGATCAGGTAGCCCGAGGTCGAGCCCTTGTCGCCGAAAGCGAAGCTGCGCCCCTTGCCCTTGGGGCCCAGCAGGTCGTCGATGCTGTTCAGCCCCGAGTCCGGGTGCGTGACGATCATCGCGAAATATTCCGGCTTGCCCTGGTACAGGATGGTGGAGACCACCTGCGCCTCGGCGAAGTGGTTGGCCAGCACGTAGCCCCACGGGCCCATCAACGCGAGGTCGGTCTCGCCGTTGGCCAGGCTCTTGGCCAGGCCTTCCCAGCTGTCGACAGTGCGCAGCTCGACCGGCCGGCGCAGGCGCTGCGCCAGGTGCGCTGCCAGCGGGCGGTAGGTGGCGTCGTTCTTCTCGCGGTCGGGCTGGAACATGCCCACGCCGAACTTCAGCGGCGTGGCTTGCGCCTTGGCAAGGTGGGGCAGGCTCAGCAGGCTGCCGAGCGCCATGGCGGTGGCGTGGCGACGGGTGAGGTTCATCGGGTTTCTCCAGGTTGAGGGGCCGGGACATCGGCTGGCGAGACGAAAGGGTGATCGGGCCGGGACGCCGCGTGCGGCAGCTCGAACTGCCGCAGGAATCGGCGGTCGATGCGGTCCTTCCAGCGCCACGCCCAGGCGCCCTCGGCTCCGAAGGGCCCACGCGACGCGATGGCGCGACCATCTCCGGTGGCCAGCAGTGCCAGGAAGTGACGCTGCGGACGGTGGGCTTTCAACACACCGGCATCGGCGGGCCCCAACAGCGCGGCCCGCAGATTGCCCGCCAGCACCGGCCCCATGCGCACCGCATGCACGCCAGCCTTGGGCAGCGCGTGTCCGGGCCAGCTGGCGCAGTCTCCGGTGGCGAACACCTGCGGGTGGGACACGGACCGGAGCTGCTCGTCGGTGCGCACGAAGCCCCGGTCGTCGACCGCCAGCGCGCCGCGGCGCGCGGGGTCGAGCTGCCAGTCGTGGGCCTCGGCGCCGGTGGCCCAGAGCACGACATCGCTGCCACGGTCGACCGGTTCGCACCAGCCGCTGCCCAGCTGCACCGTGACGCCGGCGCGGTCGAGGGCGCGCAGCGCGGCGCGGCACGCCGCCGGCGCCAGCCCCGGCAGCAGGCTCGTGCCGCGGGTCAGCAGGCTGCCTTGCACGGCACGCTCGGGGCGCATGCGCCGCAGCCTGGCCAGCACCGCCAGCAGCGCCTCGAAACCGGCCGCACCGCCGCCCACCGCGGTCACGACGAAGGGCCGGTCGCCGGGCTCGCGGGCCCAGCGCTCGAGCAACTGCTCATAGTGCCGGCGCAGCATGGCCGGCGGTCGCAAGGGCAGCATCTGCGCGTGTTCGGCCGGCGGCGGACGCAGGGTCGAGCCGACGTTCAGGGACAGCACGTCGTAGTCCAGCGCCGTGCCATCGCCCAGCCGCAGCTGTCGGCGAGCCGGGTCCAGCGCCTGGATCTCACCGGGGCACCAGCGCGCACCGGCCGCTGCGACCAGGCGGGGGAAGTCGATCGCGATCTCGTCGAACCGGTAGTGACCGGCCAGCCAGCCCGGCACCATGCCCGAGTAGGGCGCCAGCGGTTCCGGCGACACCACCACGACCTCGACGCCGGGCATGGGCTGCCGCAGCAGCGTGCGCAGCACCAGCGCATGGGCGTGTCCGGCACCGGCCAGCACCAGCCGCTTCATGGCTGCTGCTCCTCGACAGAGCTCACAACATCCAGGCCGTCGAGCCAGCCCGTTGGCAGGTGCACCAGGTCGGCCGGCTCGTCGATGTCGGCCACCGCAGGCAACTCGGCCCAGCGCACGCCGGCCGCGCGCAGCCGTTCGCGCGTGTCCTCCATCACGCGGTCGTGGCTCCAGCGCATGTCGGAGAACCAGCGCGGATCTGCCCGGCGCTGTCCGACCAGGGCATAGCCACCGTCCAGCGCCGGCACGAACACCGCATCGTGGTCCTGCAGCGCCGACGCGGCCTGGCGCAGCACGCCGGCATCCAGCGATGGGGCGTCGGTGCCGATCAGCAGCACGCGGCCGTGGTGCATCAGGCTGCGAGCGAAGGCGCGGTGCATGCGCAGGCCGAGGTCGCCGGTGCCTTGCTCGGTCAGGCGCACACCCTGTGCGGCTGCCGCGGCCTGCAGCGCGGGGTGCGAGGCGTCCGGCGCGGCGCACAGCTCGACAGGCCCGACATCCGCCGCAACGGCCTGCGCCAGCGCATGGCGCAGCATGCGTTCGGCCAGCGCCGCGGCGCCGGCCTCCCCCAGTGCGGGGGCGAGTCGCGTCTTCGCCAGGCCGGGCACGGGCGCTTTGGCGAACACGACGATCGCCGTGCTCACCGGTATGCCTCCGCCAGGCGCGCCGCCGATTCGCCGCGCCAGTAGCGCCAGCGCAGTTGCCACATCAGCAGGATCGTTCGCCACACGCCCCGCTGCTCCCAGCGCCGCCCCGAGGTGCAGACCTTGGCGCTCAGGCAAGCCGGTCGCCCCAGACGCTTCAACCGGCGGGAGATCTCGACATCCTCCATCAGCGGTTGCGCGGGAAAGCCGCCCACCCGATCGAAGGCCTCGCGCGTGACGAAGATCGCCTGGTCGCCGGTGGCGATGCCGCTGGCGCGCGAGCGCAGGTTCATCAGCGTCGCGACGACCCGCAGCACCCACGGCCGGCCCTCGATGCGCACGTCGAAGCGGCCCCAGCAGGCACCGGTGGCCACGGCCTGCAAGACCAGCACATCGGCCAGTGGCGGCAGCCGCGTGTCGGCGTGCAGGAACAGCAGCACCTCGGCGCGGGCCAGCGCGGCGCCCGCGTTCATCTGCAGGGCACGACCGCGCAGCGCCTCCGCCACGGCGTCGACCCAGGGACGCGCCAGGGCTGCCGTGCCATCGCCGCTGCCGCCGTCGGCCAGCACCAGCTCGACGCCGCGCGCGCGCAAGGGCTGCAGGGCCCGCAGCGTGGCCTCGATACCCGCGGCTTCGTTCAAGGCCGGGATCACGATCGACAGGGCGGGCTTCATCGCGGGTCGCGAACGTCGTTCAGAGCCCAGTCGTAGTCGGTGAAGGCGATGTCGACACCGCCTGCGCGGATGCGCTCGCGCAATTCGGCAGCGTGCGCGGGCGCATCGGCCAGCTGACCCGCGTAACGTGCCGCGAACGCCTGCAACGAACCGATGCCCCGGTGGCCGAGCCGGAAATCCTCGCCGTACCAGTCGAAGATCTTCGACAGCTCCAGCCGCCCGCGCGACGCGTTGTAGCGGTTGCGCGTGCGGTCGCTCATGAAGCGCAGCGTCTGCTCGTCCATCTGCGCGTCCAGCCGCGCGGCCACGAAGGCCTCCTCGCGCAGCGCCGGGCAACCGATGCTGGCGCAGTTCACGGCGAAATGCACCCGCGGGTCGTCGTAGTCGCCGCGCTTGCGCAGCATCGCGTGCTCGATGTCGTCCAGCGACACCTTGCCGCCCAGCAGCGCGATCCACTTCGGCTTCCACGGGCTGCTGAGCAGGCTGCCCAGATCCTTGATCGACTTCAGGTCCGGGTAGCGCGTGAGGATCAACTCCACCGTGAAGCCGTTGTAGGCATTGGTGAGGAAGGCCTGGCGCTCGGCCTTCGTCCACCCGGCGAAGGCGGCGGCGCTCACCGCCGACAGGCTGTCGAGGTAGGCCTTCAGCGCCGCACGGTCGGCCTTGAAGCCGGCATAGGCCACCTGCGTGGTCTGGCCGCCGCGCACGAGCCGCACATGCTTGCGCAGCAGCGCCGTCCAGGCCGCGTGCTGATGGTCGAAACCTGCGGACTGGGCGTGGGTCGGCACGGCCAAGCCCGACAGGCTCAAGGCCAGCGCGCCGCCCAGCAGCTGGCGTCGGGTGACGGTCGTCATGCGCGCTCCCAGGCGTGGTAGCGCCCGACCCACTGCAACAGCTTCTGCGGCGCGTGGGAGCGCTTCCATTCGCCAGCCACGTACTTGTTGGCCTCGGCCAGCGTCGGGTAGGTGTGGATGGTGCCGAGGATCTTGTTGAGCCCCAGGCCATGCTTCATCGCCAGCACGTACTCGGCGAGCAGGTCGCCGGCGTGCTCGCCGACGATGGTCACGCCCAGGATGCGGTCCTTGCCCGGCACGGTGAGCACCTTGACGAAACCGTGCGCCGTGCCGTCGGCGATGGCGCGGTCGAGGTCATCGATGCCGTACTTCGTGACCTCGTAGGCCGCGCCCTGCTCCTGGGCCTCGCTCTCGCTCAGGCCCACGCGCGCCACCTCGGGGTCGGTGAAGGTCGCCCAGGGGATCACGCTGTAGTCGGCCTTGAAGCGACGGAAGCGGCCGAACAGCGCGTTCACCGCCGCGTACCAGGCCTGGTGCGCCGCCGTGTGCGTGAACTGGAACGGCCCGGCCACGTCGCCCACGGCGTAGATGTTCGGGTACAGCGTCTGCAGGTAGGCGTTGGTCTCGATCGTCTTGCGCGGCGTCAGCGGGATACCCAGTTCTTCCAGGCCGTAGCCCGTGACGCGCGGGCTGCGGCCGACGGCGCACAGCAGCTCGTCGAAGGGGATCACCACCTCGGCACCACCCGCCTTCGCGATGAGCCGCTTCTCGGGGCCCTGGGCCCCTGGGACGACCTCCACCCTCACGGCCTGGTGCCCGGTGAGCACGTTCACCCCGTCGGCCCGCAGCGAGGCGGCCACGAGTTCGGAGACCTCCGGGTCCTCACGCACCATGATGCGCGGCGCCATCTCCACCTGCGTGACGGCGCTGCCCAGCCGCGCGAAGCTTTGTGCCAGTTCGCTGCCGATCGGGCCGCCACCCAGCACCACCAGCCGCTTCGGCAGTTCGGTCAGGCCCCACACGGTGTCGCTGGTCAGGTAACCGGCTTCCTTAAGCCCCGGGATCGGCGGCACGAAGGGGCTGGCGCCGGCGGCGATGACGATGTTCTTCGTCGTGAGGGTCTGGGTGCGGCCATCGGCGAGCGTCACGTCCACCGTCCATGGGCTGGTGATGCGGGCATGGCCCTGCAGCACCTCCACGCCCAGGCCGGTGTAGCGCTCGACCGAGTCGTGCGGCTCGATGTCGGCGATGACGCCGTGCACCCGCTTCATCACGGCCGCGAAGTCCACGCGGCCGGCGGCGTCAGCGACGCCGAGCTCATGCGCCTTCCTCAGCTGCCGCGCCATCTTGGCCGAGCGGATCAGCGCCTTGCTCGGCACGCATCCGAAGTTCAGGCAGTCGCCGCCCATCTTGTGGCCTTCGACCAGCGTGACCTTGGCCTTGACCGCCGCGGCGATGTAGGCCGACACCAGCCCGCCGGCGCCGGCGCCAATGACCACGAGGTTGCGGTCGAAGGACCGCGGCTTCGTCCACTTCGCGTAGACCTTGCGCCGCTCGAGCCAGCCCACGCCGGCCTTGGCCAGCAGCGGGAACAGGCCCAGCAGCACGAAGCTGCCCAGCAGCCCCGGCGAGAGGATGTCACCCGGCGACTGGATGGCCGCCAGCTGCGTGCCGGCATTCACGTACACCGCCGTGCCCGCCAGCATGCCGAGCTGGCTGACGAGGTAGAAGCGGCCTGCGCCCATGGGCGTCAGGCCCATCAGCAGGTTGATCAGCCAGAACGGGAACACCGGCACCAGGCGCAGCGTCAGCAGGTAGAAGGTGCCGTCCTTGCGCACGCCATCGTTGATCGGTGCGAGGCTCTTGCCGAAGCGCGCCTGGATGCCGTCGCGCAGCAGGTAGCGCGCCGCCAGGAAGGCCAGCAATGCGCCCAGGCTGGAGGCGAAGCTCACCAGCAGCAGGCCCCAGCCCAGGCCGAACATCGCACCGGCGGCCAGCGTGAGGATCAGCGCGCCCGGGATCGACAGCGCCGCCGCCGCCACGTAAACGGCGAAGAACACCGTGGCCGTCGCCAGCGGCTGGGCCTGCACCTGCGCCTGCAGCGCGTCGCGGCTGGCCTTGAGGTTGTCCAGCGTCAGCAGCGCACCCAGACCGAAGTGCTGCCAGGCCCAGACGGCCAGCAGCGCCACGGCGGCCGCGGCCACCCACAGCAGCGGTTTGGAGGGGCGGGCCATCAGCGCACGCCCTCGGTCGCGGGCATCGCCGCGATTGACACGACTTCTGCGACTGCGGGCGCAGCCGCCTCCAGCGCCCCGCCGCAGCTGCTGCCCTGGCCGGCCGTGCAGCCGTAGCAGTGATCGGCCACGCGGATCGGCGTGCCGGCCGCATCCTTCTGAAGGAGGTCGCGCAGGTGCGGTTGCGATGGCCCGCCCACATCGGCGCGCAAGCCCAGCATCTGGTTGAAGTCGCAGTCGTAGAGAAAGCCCTGCCAGTCCACGCTGAGCAGGCTGCGGCACATCACCGTCTCCAGGTTCTCCGCGCGGTAGCTGCCGCGCAGCAGCTGCATGTACGTGCCGAACGTACCCTTACTGACCAGCGTGCTGCCGAAGCGCTGGATCGGCATGTTGGTCAGCGCGAACAGGTGATCGAAGCGGATGCCGAAGTGCAGCAGCAGCTCGCGCTTGTAGTCGGCCTCCAGCGGGCCCTGCGGCGGCGGCAGCGACGGCCCTTGAGGGTTGTAGACGAGGTTCAGCACCAGGCCCCGGGTTGGGTCGCCGTAGCCCAAAGCGTTGAGCTGGCGCAGGCCCGCGATGCTGCGCTCGAACACGCCGTCGCCACGCTGGCGGTCGACATTGGCCGGCGAGTAGCAAGGCAATGAGGCAGTGACCTCGACCCCCTGCTCGGCCAGGAAGGCCGCCAGGTCTTCGTGCCCGGGCTCGGACAGGATGGTGAGGTTGCAGCGATCGATCACGCGCACGCCCAGCGCCCGGGCCTGCCGCACGAGGTGGCGGAAGTGCTCGTTCAGCTCCGGCGCGCCGCCCGTCAGGTCCAGGGTCGAGACCTGGCGTGCACGCAGCACCTCGATCACCAGCGCGATGGTGTCACCGTCCATCATCTCGGTGCGCTGGGGGCTGGCTGCCACGTGGCAGTGCAGGCAGCTCTGGTTGCACTTGTAGCCGAGGTTCACCTGCAGGGTGTCCAGCGAGCGGCGGCGGATGGGCGGGAAGTCGGTGGCGGCGAGCAAGGGCAACGTGGCGTGCATGGCTGACGGGGTCGAGAAGCAGCAACAGCAGCCATTCGCACCCACTCGCCGATCGGTTACAGCGAACGCGATCGAAATGTGAACGACCGGACCGGCACAATCGTGTTTGCCTCCGCGAAGCGCGGCCCCTTTCAGCAGAGGATGTCCTGCGCCGGTGTAACCAAAGGACCCCGAGCCGCGAAATGCCTGTTGATGACAGCCCTGGCGACTTCGAGTCAGCCCTCAAGCCGCTGTGGCTGCGCGCACAGTCAGGCGATGACGTGGCCTACCGGCAGGCTCTGGGATTGCTGGCATCGCGACTGCGCGCGTACTTGAAGCGCCGCCTTTCGGGCTTGCCCGACGAGGTGGAGGACCTGGTTCAGGAGACGCTGTTGGCTCTGCATCTGCAACGTGGCACCTACGACCCGACGCTGCCGGTCAGCGCCTGGGCCGTGGCCATCGCGCGCCACAAGCTGGTCGACCTGTGGCGCCGGCGCGGCCGGCGTGACAGCCTGCACGACGCTATCGACGACGTGGACGAGCAGTCGCTGGCTGCGGAGCCCGACGATGGCGGCGCGCGGCGGGACCTCGAGACGCTGTTCGATGCGCTGCCCCCAGCGCAGCGCCAGGCGATCGAGCTGACCAAGCTGGAGGGCCTGTCGGTGGCCGAGGCAGCGGCGCGCACCGGAGCGTCGGAGTCGGCGATCAAGGTGCAGGTGCACCGCGGGCTCAAGCGCCTGGCTGCCCTGGTTCGCGCCGATGCCCGCGCTGACACGCCCGGCAAGAAGATGTCAAGGATGGACACCCTGGACGCGGGCATGAGCCAGCCCGTACACGGGCGCTCGAAATGAAGACCGATGCCCTCATCGATCTGCTGGCCCGGGACGCGGGACCCGCGCCGCGCGCGCTGGCGTGGCGCCGTCTGTCACCTGCCGCCGCTGCCGGCTTGTTCGTCAGCGCGGTGGCCGCAATCGGCTGGTTCGGCGCGCTGCCGGCGCAGATGTTTGCCACGGCCGTGCCGTGGATGAAGATGGCCTACGCTGGCGCGCTGGCAGCTGCAGCGGGTTGGCTGGCCGCGCGGCTGTCGATGCCGGCAGCGCCGGTTCGCAGCGCGACACGCGCGGTGACGGTGGTCGTGCTCGCGATGGCGGCGATCGGGCTGCTGTCATGGTTCGCCGCGCCGGCCGGTGAGCGCATGGCCGCCTTGCTGGGTCATTCGTGGTTCAGTTGCCCGCCCAGTGTCCTGGTGCTGTCGCTGCCCGCGCTGGTAGGGTCGCTGTGGGCGGTCCGGGGCATGGCACCGACACGCCTTCGCGCGGCGGGCTTCGCCGCCGGTCTGCTGGCCGGCGCCGTCGGAGCATTCGGGTACTCGTTGTCCTGCCCCGAGGCCTCGGCCGCCTTCGTCGCGGTCTGGTACTCGCTGGGGATCCTGCTGACCGGGGCCCTGGGCGCGGCTCTGGGACCCTACGTTCTGCGCTGGTGATTCGCAGGCGGCTTCTCACCGCGGTCGCTGCCGTCTCGGCCCTGCTGCCCTCCATCGGCCGAGGCGCGAGTGGCGACAGCCACCGGCGGCTGCATCCCGTCGATCTGCCCGATCTGGTTCGCATCGACGCCGCCGAGGCTGACGGCTGGCTGGCGCGCGACCGCAGGGGCAGGATGTGGCGCATCCGCGAGGACGGATCCGCGCGACCGATTGCGGACGGGCTGCACCCGGATGCTCCGCTGGATGCCCGACATGGTCTGATTGCCAGCCACGCCCAGGAAGGTCGTCTGTGGGTCATGAGGGACTCCCCTTCGGAGCGCCCGTCCCTTGGCGATGAACGCATGGCGCCCCATGGCGGCCTGCTGATCGTTCCCGGGGCGATCGTGGGACTCGTCAGCCGTTCGGGACGAACCGTCGTTGCCCGGTTCGAAGCTACACCTGCGGGACCTTGGACGGCCCGAACGACGAGCGAGGATGCCGTGCTGCCCGACGCCGAGCCGGTGCTTGTCGACCTCGACGGGCAGCACAGTGGCGAACACCTGGCCGTTCTGGCGGGCCCCGATGCCGCCCGCTACGGGCACGGCGTCCTGGGCGACGCCATCGAGGCGACCCGGGTCTTGTGGCTCGACCGTGGGAACCTGCGGGTCCTTCGCCAACTCGACCTGGACGCGCCTTACGTGTTCGAGGACCGGCTGCTCAGGCCCTGGCGACTCCCGAACGGTCGGTTGGGCCTCGTCACGATGCAGGCGGGCCCGCAAGGTGCGCAGATCGCGGTCCTGGCCGCGGCACTGACGGAACCCGGAAGGCTCAGGATCGAGCTTCAGGGTGCGCCTATCGGCCAACGCAACCGATGGATGTCACCGGCCGTGACGCGCAAGAACGACCCGGACCTGCTGGTGATCCACACGCCGCACATCGGTGGCGTTCTTCGACGCTACGCCCGTGAGGGATCGGGCTTGGTTTCCCAGGCGATCATGAGCGGCGTAACGAACCATCGACTCGGGGAGCGCCGCCTCGACAATTCTGCGCGGGTGGGGCCGTGGATCCTGCTGGCGACCCAGGGTTGGGACGAGCTCGCGGTGGTCGATCTGCGGGCGGAAGGCCGGGTTGAGCGGGTCCCGATACCTGCGTCCATCGTCCAGATCGTCGCGTCGTCGAGCGGGACGGCGGCAGCGGTGCTGACGCGTGCGGGCCTGATGCTCTGGAAGCGTCCTGCAGCATGAACGGCCACGCCAGAATCGATCTCCAATCTTGCCAGGGCCTGCTGATGAAACGGATCTGCCGATGGAGATCACCCCTGTCGCCCCCGCCGACCGCGAGGCCCTGATTCAACTCGCGGTCGACACTGAACTGTTCACCGACGAGGAAGCGCGTGCGCTGCTCGGTGGCGTGCTGGACGGCCTCGCGTCGTCGGTTTTGGCCGAGGGTCATGCTGCCGTTTGCTGTCGAACACAAGTCGACCAAGCGCCCGGAGGTTGGTGCTACTTCGCCCCTGACGATCATGCTGCCGGCGTATGGAACCTGTGGTGGATCGGCGTGTCGCCCCATCGTCACGGAGCGGGTGTGGGCCGGGCGCTCCTACACCACGTCGAAGAGACGGTGCGGGCAGCCGCTGGGCGACTTTTGGTCATCGAGACCAGTGAATCGGACAAGCTCGCGCGCGCCCGACGCTTCTACACCGCGCAGGGATACACGGAGTGCGGCCGGGTGCCTGACTTCTACGGCGAGGGCGAGGCGAAGGTCATCTTCGCCCGCCGACTGGGGCGTGCCTGACCAGGAAGGCACGTAGTCAGCCGCCAGTGTTTCGCGATGACCGACGGGATCGGCGTTGGGTTTTGATCTGTCGCCTGTCAACCATCCACCGGCGTCGTGCGCCGCTGTCCCTTGGCACTCGCAGGTAGTCCGGCCTACGCAAGCGGACGTGGTGGCGCGGTTAGGCCGACGGGTGCCCGTGGATGGGCGCATCGACAGCCTCAATTCGACGACCAACCTGCCCATTGAACTTTGAAGTATCGGATGCCGAGTGACCGGTATCAGCAGCAGCGGCCACCCGGACCGCTGGCTCCGAGTGACTGCGATCAGTCTTGAGTTGCCCTCGGGAGCTTTTGGCAGGGTCGGTTCCTACGTTGTGATTGGCAAGCAGAAACCCAGCTACACGGGCCGGAACACGCCTTCGACCTCTGGTG
>Ga0208693_1000096_pt1:0-70000 | contig 71511 bp, 71 predicted proteins | sample AD_UKC071_MetaG_FD_184438 | JGI IMG/M metagenome (GOLD analysis project Ga0208693, IMG submission 184438) | Active sludge microbial communities of municipal wastewater-treating anaerobic digesters from USA - AD_UKC071_MetaG (SPAdes) (version 2) | ecosystem: Engineered > Bioreactor >... | reverse complement strand
CGCGCTCGCGATTGTTCTTGTCTATTGTTTGCCTCAGGCCGGATTTCACATGGCATTGCTCACTCTGCTCGACGCTCAACTCGCCTTTGGGCACGTGCCGCTGCTCGACCACGCGGATTTCGCTTTGGCGCCCAGCGAGCGCGTAGGCCTGATTGGGCGCAACGGCACCGGCAAGTCGTCGCTGTTGCGCATATTGGCCGGGTGGGAGCGCCCCGACGACGGGCAGTTGCAGATGCAGCAAGGCTTGCGCCTGGCCTATGTGCCGCAAGAGCCCGCGCTGGCGTCGGATGCCACCGTGTTCGACACCGTCGGTGAAGGGCTGGCACCGCTGCGTGCGCTGATCGACGCCTATTCCGCGGGTGATGGCAACCTGGACGCGCTGCAAGCGCGCATCGAGGCCGAGCAGGGCTGGACTTGGCGCCAGCGTGTCGACGAAACCCTGCAGCGCCTGCGTCTGGCGCCCGACGTGATCGTGGGCGAGCTGTCCGGCGGCACACGCAAGCGCGTGGCCTTGGCGCAGGCCTTGGTCACGCGGCCCGACGTATTGCTGCTGGACGAGCCGACCAACCACCTCGACCTGGACGCGATCCGCTGGCTGGAGGACCTGCTGAACGCCTTTTCCGGCAGCGTGGTGGTGGTGACGCACGACCGCAGCTTTCTGGACGCGGTCGCTACGCGCATCGTCGAGCTCGACCGCGGCAAACTGCTGTCGTACCCCGGCAACTTCGCGCGCTATCAGCAGCAGAAGGCCGAGCAGTTGCAGCAGGAGTCCACCGTCCAGGCGCGTGCCGACAAGCTGTTGACGCAGGAAGAAACCTGGGTGCGTCAGGGAGTGGAGGCGCGCCGCACGCGGGCCCAGGGGCGCATCAACCGGCTGCACGCTCTGCGGGCCGCGCGCGCTGCGCGGCGTGACGCCGTCGGCCGGGTCAAGCTCGACCTGGACGCCGGCGTGGCGGGCTACCAAGGCAAGCTGGTGGCCGAATTGCAGGACGTGACGCTGACGCTGGGCAGCCAGTGCATCGTCGGCGGCCTCAGCACCACCGTGCTGCGCGGCGACAAGATCGGCCTGATCGGCCCCAACGGCGCCGGCAAGACCACGCTGCTCAAGCTGATCCTGGGCGAGATCGAACCCGACAGCGGCCGCATTCAGCGCGGCGCCAACTTGCAGGTGGCTTATTTCGACCAGATGCGCGCCGCGCTCGACCCCGACGCCACGCTGGAAGACTTCATCAGCCCCGGCAGCGAATGGATCGAAATCGGCGCCAGGCGCCAGCACGTCAAGAGCTACCTGGGCAACTTCCTGTTCAGCCCGGCGCGCGCCGCCTCGCCGGTGCGCAGCTTGAGCGGCGGCGAACGCAACCGGTTGCTGCTGGCGCGCCTGTTCGCGCGTCCGGCCAACGTGCTGGTGCTGGACGAGCCAACCAACGACCTCGACATCGACACGCTGGAGTTACTGGAAGAACTGCTGCAGACCTACGAAGGCACGGTGTTCCTGGTCAGCCACGACCGCACCTTTCTCGACAACGTGGTCACCAGCACCTTGGCCTGGGACGGCCCGGGCCAGTGGCGCGAATACGCCGGCGGCGTGCAGGACTGGCTGGCGCAGAGCGCGCGCTGGCAGGCCCTGCGCGAAACCGCGCCGCCGCGGCCCACCGCCCCGTCCGCTGACAAAAATGGGTCCGACGCGCCACCAGTGCAGCGCGAGCAGCTATCAAAAAGAAAGCTCAGCTACAAGGACCAGCGCGAGCTGGACCAACTGCCCGCCCGCATTGAGGCGCTGGAGGCCGAGCAGGCCGATTTGCGCGCCCGCCTGGCCGACGGCACGCTGTACCAGACCGATCTGCCGCAAGCCGTGGCGCTGCAGGCGCGCGACAGTGCCATCGAGGACGAACTGATGAGCGCGCTGGAACGCTGGGAAACGCTGAGCCAGTAAACGCGCCCACGGCCAGCGGGATTTGATAAGGTGCCCCTTCGGCCGACTGTCGGCCCACCACCGCCGGAGAGTGATGGCATGACGCCCATACCCGACTGCATCGACCGCATCGCCCCGCCGCAGCTGCCCGCGCTGCTGGCGGCCATACCCAAGGCCGAGCTGCACATGCACATCGAGGGCTCGCTGGAGCCCGAGATGATCTTTGCGCTGGCGCGGCGCAACGGCGTGGCGCTGCCCTACGCCAGCGTGGACGCACTGCGCCAGGCCTACGCGTTCAGCGACCTGCAGAGCTTTCTGGACATCTACTACGCCGGCGCCAGCGTGCTGCTGACCGAGCAGGATTTTTACGACATGGCCCGCGCCTATCTTGCGCGGGCAGCTACAGATAGTGTAGTGCGCGCCGAGATTTTCTTCGACCCGCAGACGCACACCGAACGCGGCGTGCCGATGGGCACCGTCGTCCATGGCCTGTCGCGCGCGTGCCGCGACGCGCCGGCGCAACAGGGCGTCAGCGCCGCGCTGATCCTGTGCTTTCTGCGCCACCTGAGCGAGGCGCAGGCCTTTGAAACGCTGGAACAGGCGCTGCCGTTTCGCGACCATTTCATTGGCGTCGGTCTCGATTCGAGCGAAGTCGGCCACCCGCCGGAGAAGTTTGCCCGCGTGTTTGCACGCTGCCGCGAGCTGGGCCTGCACGTGGTGGCCCACGCGGGCGAAGAAGGCCCGCCCGACTACATCTGGCAGGCGCTCGACGTGCTGCGCGCCGAGCGCATCGACCACGGCGTGCAGGCCGCGCACGACGCGGCGCTGATGGCACGGCTGGCCGCCGACCGCGTGCCGCTCACCGTGTGCCCGCTGTCCAACCAGAAGCTGCGCGTCTTCCCCGACCTGGCCGACCACAACCTGAAGACCTTGCTGGACGCCGGCCTGATGGCCACCGTCAATTCAGACGACCCAGCCTACTTTGGCGGCTACGTCAACGACAACTTCCAGGCCGTGTTTGCGGCCACGGGCATGACGGCGCGCCACGCGTGGCAACTGGCGTCCAACAGCTTCGACGCCAGCTTTTCCCCGCCCGACGACAAGGCGCGCTGGCACCGGCAGCTGGCGGACGTGTTCAGGCGCTTTGCCGCCGCCTGACCGGTCACGCTACTTTTTTGATAGCTGCATGCGCTTGTCCAGAAGGCGCAAGCGGGCTGTTTGAATCGAAATCCGCCGCTGCCGCAGGCGCGTGAGAAAATCGCCGCCGGCGCCCGTGCTCCGGGGCGCCGCTTTCGTCACCCCGGAGCCATGTAGAGGAACACCATGTACAAAAACCTCGCAGCTGCGTTCGCGGCCGCCTGTTTTTTCATCCCCGCCCTTGCCCAGACCGCCACGGCGCCGCTGAAAGTCGGCTACGTCTACGTCACGCCCGTCACCCAGGCCGGCTGGACGCGCCAGCACGACACCGCGCGGCGCGAGGTTGAAGCCGCCTTTGGCCCGCGCGTGGCCACCACCGCCGTGGCCGATGTGCCCGAAGGCGCCGACGCCGAGCGCGTGCTGCGCGACCTGGCGCAGCGGGGGCACCGCCTGATCTTCACCACCAGCTTCGGCTACGCCCGCCCGGTGCAGAAGGTGGCGCAGGAATTCCCGCAGGTCAAGTTCGAATGCCTGACCTGCCCGCAAGGCGCGGCCAACGTGGCCACCGCCAACGCGCGCTACTACGAAGGCCGCTACCTGGCCGGCATCGCCGCCGGGCGCATGAGCCAGAGCCACGTGGCCGGCTACGTGGCGGGCTTTCCCATCCCCGAGGTGCTGCAGGGCATCAACGCCTTCACCCTGGGCATGCGCAGCGTCGACCCGAAGGCGCAGGTCAAGGTGGTGTGGCTGAACGAATGGTTCGACCCGGCCCGCGAGCGCGAAGCCGCGCTGACGCTGATCAACCAGGGCGCCGATGTGCTGGCCTTTCACACCGGGTCGACCGCGGTGATGGGCGCTGCCGAGGAGCGCGGCAAGCTCGCCATTGCCTACCACTCCGACATGCGCGCCGTCGCGCCCCAGGCGCAGCTGCTGGCGGTGACGCACCACTGGGCCGATTACGAAAAAGGCCGTGTCAAGGCCGCGCTGGACGGCACCTGGCAACCCGCTACCCTGTGGGGCGGCGTCAAGGAAGGCATGGTGCGCGTGGGCGATTTCGGCCCCAAGGTGCCGCGCGCCGTGCGCGACGAAGTGCTGGCCCGCCAGCGCGACATCGGCGCCGGGCGGCTGCATCCGTTCACCGGGCCGCTGCTCGACAACACCGGCCGCCCGCAACTGGCGCACGGCCAGCGGCTGAGCGACGCGCAGATCGTGGGCATGAACTGGCTGGTCGACGGCGTGCAGGGCAAGCTGCCCTGACGCGGGGCCGCGCCTTGCCGCACGAAATCGCGCGCCTGCGCGCCCGCTCAGGCCAGCGTGGCGGCCTGTGTGCGCAGCTGCTCGGCCACGGCATCGAACGGCGCCGGGTCGCCCTCGGCGCGCGCCAGGATGATGGCGCCCTGCACCGACGCCAGCAGCAGCGTGGCAAACGGCAAAGCGCGCGGCGCGGGGCAATGGCCCGCCTGCAGCGCGTCGGCGAGGGTGTCGCGCCACTGGTGGAAGGCTTCGCGGCAGCTTTCCTGCAGGCGCATGGAATCGGCCGCGATCGTGATCGCCGCCACCGGGCAGCACGATTCGCAGTCGTTGCGCACCAGCTTGGCGCGCCACAGCGCCAGCGCGCCGTCCACCACCGCGCCGGCCGAGCGGCCATGCAGCGCGCGCAGCGAATCGTCCAGCCGGGCGCTGAAATCGTCCAGCGCGGCCTCGACCAGTTCGGCCTTGCCGCCCGGAAAGTGGTGGTAGATGGAGCCGCGCGAAGCGCCGGTCAGCGCCAGCACCTCGGAAAACGCCGTCGCGTGCAACCCACGCCGACCCAGGACCTCGGTGGCCCCTCGGATCATGCGCTGACGAACACCACCGGTCATTGGCTATTTCGCCCCTCAGACAGAGCCCGAATCCGCTTCAACATCGAAGCCCGGGCAGCATATCAACCCCTGTGCCAGGGTGTTATGTCATACGACATAGCGCACGACTGGCGCGGCTGTCTAGCTATCAGTTTCAAAGCAGCCCTGGCTTGGGGCCGCGCGGCGGAGTAACCCGGGCGACGCTGCCAGGGCCACGGCGCGCGAAGGCAGCGCTACGATGGTTGCAAGGAGGCATTCCATGATCACCCACCCCCGTGCGAGCCTGCCCGCCGCGGCGGCGCCCTTTGCCGCGCAGGCGCCCGTGCGCAGCATGGCCGACGTGCGCCGCATCGAGACCGTGCCGCTTGAGCAGGCGCTGACGGTGCGCAGCACCTACGAAATCTTTGTCAATTCGGCGCACGCCTTTGGCGACCGGCCGGCGCTGACCTTCCTGCGCACCGCGAACCCGGCTGACGCGCCGATCCGCTGGTCGTACCAGCAGCTGCTGGCCGGCATCCACCAAACCGCCAACGCGCTGCATGCGCTGGGCGTGGGGCCACAGGATGCCGTGGCCGTGATGCTGCCCGGCTGTCTTGAATACCACCTGGCGCTGTGGGGCGGCGAGGCGGCGGGCATCGTGCAGCCGCTCAACCCGTTGCTGACCGACGACAAGCTGGCCTCGCTGCTGAACGCCGCCGGCGCCAAGGTGCTGATCGCCTGGGGCGACGATGCCGAATCGGGCATCTGGAGCAAGGCGCTGCACCTGCGCACACTCGTGCCCACGCTGACGCACGTGCTGCGCGTGGCGCCGCTGGATGAAGGCAAGGCGCCCGCGCTGCCCGAGGGCGTGCTGGACTTTGCCGCCACCATCGCTGCGCAGCCCGACACGCACCTGGTCAGCGGCCGCGACATCGGCCCGGAAGACATCGCTGCCTACTTTCACACCGGTGGCACCACGGGCGCGCCCAAGCTGGCGCGCCACAGCCACCGCGCGCAGGTGTTCACCGCCTGGGCCTGCGTGCAGATGCAGGCCATGGGGCCGCAGGACGTGATCATCAACGGCTACCCGCTGTTCCACGTGGCCGGCACGCTGCCCGGCTCGCTGGCGGCGCTGTCGTGCGGGGTCGAAACGATCATCCCCACCACCGGGCTGTACCGCAACCGCGCGGTGCTGCAGAACTTCTGGAAGCTGGTCGAAAAGTACCGCGTCACCACGCTGTCGGCCGTGCCCACGGTGCTGGCGGCGCTGGCGCAGGTGCCGCTGGCGGGCGCCGACATTTCCAGCGTGCGCTACTGCCGCACGGGCGCGGCCATCCTGCCGCCCGAGCTGGCGGCGCGCTTCGAGCGCGATTACGGCCTGCACATCCACGAAAGCCTGGGCATGACGGAGATGGCCGGCATTTCCACCATCACGCCGCTGGGCGTGCACGGGCTGCCGGGCTGCGTGGGCTTTCGGCTGCCGCACACGCAGATGCGGATCGTGGCGCTGAACGCCGACGGCGGCGCCAGCGACCGCGACGTGGCGCCGGGCGAGCCGGGCATGGTGCTGTTCAAGTCGCCCAACGTGTTCTCGGGCTTCCTCGACGAGCGCGACAACGCCAACGCCTTCACGCCCGACGGCTGGCTGGTGACGGGCGACCTGGGCTACATCGACCGCGACGAGCGCCTGAACCTGAGCGGCCGCGCCAAGGACCTGATCATCCGCAGCGGCCACAACATCGACCCCAAGACGATCGAGGACGCCATTGGCGCCCACCCCGCCGTGCAACTGGCCGCCGCCGTGGGCGCGCCCGATGCCTATGCGGGCGAATTGCCCGTGGTGTTTGCCACGCTGCGCCCCGGCGCGCAGGTGAGCGAGGCCGAGCTGCTGGCCTTCACTGCCGAGCGCGTGGACGAAGGCCCGGCCAAGCCCCGACACGTGTACCTGATCGAGCACATGCCCGTCACCAACGTCGGCAAGATCTACAAACCCGAGCTGCGCGCCCAGGCCGCCGGCCACACGGCGCGCGAACTGATCGCCGCGCTGTGCCAGCCATTGCCGGCCGACCAGCAGCCGCGCGTGCACAGCACCGAAGCCGGCGGCGTGGTGGTGCACCTGCCGGCCGGCGCGCCCGACGCGCTGGCCGATCAACTGCAGGCGGCGCTGGCGCCTCTGCCGGTCAAGACCCGCGTGGTCCGCGATTGACGCAGCGCGCAGCCTTCCCTTTCTTTCACAACGTACCCACCATGAACATCACTTTCAAAAAGAATATGCCCCTGGCGCTTGCCCTGTCTGCGTCGGCAGCTATTATTTCAATAGCATCGCCAGCCAGCGCGCAAAGCGGTTATCCCAACAAGCCGATCCGGATGGTGGTGCCCTTCCAGGCGGGCGGCGCCACCGACGTACTGGCGCGGCTGGTGGGCCAGAAGCTGTCGGCGCAGATGGGTCAGCCGGTGGTGATCGACAACAAGGCCGGGGCGGCCGGCATCATCGGCACCGACGCGGTGGCCAAGGCCGCGCCCGATGGCTACACGGTGATGCTGGGCCTGTCCAACTCGCTCATGACCAACCAGTTCCTCTACACCAAGCTGCCCTACGACGCGCAGAAGGACCTGGCCATGGTCTACCGCATCGCCATGGCGCCGCTGGTGCTGGTGGTCAACCCCAGCGTGCCGGCCAAGACGGGCCCCGAATTGATGAAGTACATCGCCGCCCAAAAGGGCAAGGTGTCGTACGGCTCGTACGGCACCGGCGCCTACCCGCACCTGGCCGGCGCGCACATGAGCCTGACGCAGAACGCCGACATGGTGCACGTCGCCTACAAGGGCGAGGCGCCGATGGTGCAGGACCTGCTGGCCGGCCAGATCCAGATGGCGTTTGCCAGCGCGCTGCAGGTCAAGGGTCACCTCGATTCGGGCAAGCTGCGCGCCATCGGCGTGTCGGGCGACAAGCGCATGGCCGCGCTGCCCAAGGTGCCCACGCTGGTCGAGCAGGGCCTGAAGGACGAGGCCTACCGCGTCACCGGCTGGCTGGCCGTGGCCGCCCCCGGTGCCACGCCGCAACCCATCATCGACCGGCTGGCCAGCGAAATCCAGAAGGCCATCCGCTCGCCCGAAGTGCATGAGCGCATCGTCGGCATGGGCTTCGAGGTGCAGGACAACGGCGGCCCCGCGGCCTTCAACGCCGCGTACCGGCAAGAACTGCCGATCTGGTACCGCCTGATCAAGCAGTCGGGCGCCAAGCTGGACTGAGCCAGGCTGCCGCGGCAGGGCGCGGCACAATGCGCCGATGCAATCCTGGCGCGCTTCCCTGCTGCGGTTCGACGAGCACGGCCACGCCGTGTTCGAGCGCGACGGCCTGCTGGTCATCGGCGCCGGCGCCGACGGACGCACCGTGGTGCTGGCGGCGGGCGCCTATGACGCGCTGAAAGATCGCCACGCCGACGTGCCCTGCACCCACCTGCCAGGCCGCCTCATCGCGCCCGGTTTTGTGGACATGCACATCCACTATCCGCAGATCGACGTCATCGGCTCGCCCGCCGAAGGTCTGCTGCCGTGGCTGGAGCACTACACCTTTCCGCACGAGGCGCAGTTCGCCGACCCGGCGCACGCGGCCGAAAGCGCGCGCTTCTTCTGCGACGAGCTGCAGCGCAACGGGGTGACGACGGCGCTGAGCTTCTGCACCTCGCATCCGGCGTCTGTCAATGCTCTGTTTTCAGAAGCGCAAAAACGTGGACTGCGGCTGATTGCCGGCAAGTGCCTGCAAGACCGCCACAGCCCCGACGGCGTGCGCGACGAGACCGAGCAGAGCCTGATCGACACCGAGGCGTTGATCAAAAAATGGCACGGCGTGGGCCGCCTGGGCTACGCCATCACGCCGCGTTTTGCCCCCAGTTGCAGCGAGCGGCAGTTGCGCGGCGCGGGCGAGCTGGCGGCCCGATATCCCGACGTGTGGATCCAGTCCCACGTGGCCGAGAACGTCGATGAAATCGCCTGGGCGCGCGCGCTGTTCCCCGATTCGCGCAGCTACCTCGCCATCTACGCCGACCACGGCCTGATGCGCCGGCGCGCGGTGTACGCGCACTGCATCCACTTTCACGACGACGATCGCGCGCTCATGCGCGACACGCACACGGCGGCGGCGGTGTGCCCCACCAGCAACCTGTTTCTGGGCAGCGGCTTCTTCGACTTTGCGGGCGCAGAGCGCGTGCCGTTTGCGCATGGCCTGGCCAGCGACGTGGGCGGCGGCACCAGCTTTTCGCCCCTCGTCACCATGCGCGCCGCCTACTTTGCCGGCCGCGCGTCGAGCACCGGCATAGAGCTCAAGCCGGGCGTCAGCCTGTCGCCCGAGCGCCTGTGGTGGCTGCACACGGCAGGCGCGGCGCGGGCGCTGGATCTGGACGGCGTGGTCGGCAACCTGCAGCCGGGTTGCGAGGCGGATTTCGTGGTGCTCAACCCCGAAGCCACACCGCTGCTGGCGCGCCGCACGCGCGCGGCAGGCAGCCTGGCCGAGTTGCTGTTCGCGCTGATCGTGCTGGGCGACGACCGGGTGGTCGAGCGCACCGTCATTTCTCAAGCAAAATAGGGCTCTGGCGCTTGCCTGACAAGCGCAACCAGCTATCAAAATCAGAGTAAGCAAAGATGAGCATCAAGAGCGACAAATGGATCCGCCGCATGGCCGAGCAGCACGGCATGATCGAGCCCTTCGAGCCCGGTCAGGTGCGGCAAAACGCCGCCGGCGAAAAGATCGTCAGCTACGGCACCAGCAGCTACGGCTACGACATCCGCTGCGCGCCCGAATTCAAGGTCTTCACCAACATCCACAGCACAGTGGTGGACCCGAAGAACTTTGACGAGAAAAGCTTCGTCGACATCCACGCGCCGGTCTGCATCATCCCGCCCAACAGCTTTGCGCTGGCGCGCACGGTCGAATATTTCCGCATCCCGCGCAACGTGCTGACCATTTGCCTGGGCAAGAGCACCTACGCGCGCTGCGGCATCATCGTCAACGTGACACCGTTCGAGCCCGAGTGGGAAGGCTACGTGACGCTCGAATTCAGCAACACCACCCCGCTGCCCGCCAAGATTTACGCCGGCGAGGGCTGCGCGCAGGTGCTGTTCTTCGAGAGCGATGAGGTCTGCGAGGTCAGCTACAAGGACCGCGGCGGCAAGTACCAGGGCCAGGTCGGCGTGACGCTGCCCAAGGCCTGACGCCGCCAACGCCGCGTCGGCGCCTGGCGACGGCCCGGCTGGGTGGGTTTCCTACGCCATGCGTCGCCGCCGGCTGAATGGCGCCGGCGGGCGCCGTTCATAGCATCGGCACATGGCTACCCACCACATTCGCCTCAGCACGCTGGATTCGCCGGACTTCCAGGACACCGTGCCCGCCGGTCACAGGCCTTCCACGCCCACCATGCGCCGCGCGTCAGCCGCCGATGACGCACTGCCGTGGCTGTCGCCGCAGCGCCTGGTGGTGTTTGCCGCGCTGGCAGCGCTTATCTTCGTGCTGGTGGCGGCCATTGCCAGCGTGGCGCAGGCGCAAGTGCGCAAGGGCAACGAGTTTCGTCTCGCGCAGCACACGGCCGCCCCCCAGACCGCGGCCGCCGAAACGCGGCGCGCCAACTTCGACGTGGCCGCGCTGGGACCGGTGGCGGCGCTGTCGCGCTAACGTCTACACCGGGTCAGGCGCCAACGCTGATCGCCCGGCCAGCCGCGCGGCCGCCAAGTCCCAGCCGGCCCACCCGCAGCTTTTGAACAGCACCGGCCCGCCTTCGTCGCGGGCTTTTTTGTGACCGTTCACCACATCGGCCAGTGTGGGCAGTCCACTCACCTCCAGGCCGGCCTGAAGCAGGTCACCCGCCTCGTGCCCGGCATCGGCCGAATCGACCACGATGCGCCCCTGCGCAGCGATAGCGCGGCACACCGCGGCGTCGATCTCCACCATCCGCGGCGTGAACGCGCCCACGGCGGCGATGAAGGCGTCGGCGCGCGGCTGGCCGCGCAGCACCACCTCGGTGGCGGGCGTGCAGGTGGCAACCAGGGGGCAATCGGCCAGCGCGGCGTCGGCGTCGCCCACCACCTCGGCCCGCAGGCCCAACGCGCGCGCGTGCGCGGCCAGCGACTCGGCGCTGGCGCGGCGGCGCGAGGCGATGCGGAAGTCCGTCACGCCCAGCGCGGCGGCAAATACCTCGACGTGCGCATAACCCTGCACGCCCGCGCCGACGATGAGCATCGGCCCCGCCAGGTTCGGCGCCAGCCAGCGCGCGGCCAGGGCCGACACGGCGGCGGTGCGCCGGCCGGTGACCGTGGGCCCGTCCAGGATCAGGCGGCGTTCGCCCGTGGCGACGTCGAACACCGTCACGTCGCCCTGAATGGTCGCCCGGTCGGTGCCTGCGTTGGCGGGCGTGAAGGTGATGAGCTTGGTCATCGCCGTGCGCTCGTCGCAGCCGGGCATGGCAAACAGGAAGGCGCCCGCGGCCATCGGCAGCACGGTGCGCGGCGGCACCTGCACCGTGTCGTCGGCCAGCAGGGCCTCGATTTCATCGACCAGCGGCGCCCAGGGCAGGCGCGCGGCGGTGGCGGCAGCGTCGAGCAGGATGTTCATGCGGGACATTCTGGCAGCCGCCGGGCCGGACGCTGGCGACACCACGTCTTAGCTATCATAAAAATAGCTGCTCGCGCTGCCACGGCAAGCGCCAGACCCACTTTTTGTCAATCAATGGCACCGCCAGTGGCACGCACGTCATCTTGCACCGTCAGCGCGGTGCGCAGGCCCACGCGCACGCCTTCAACCATCGCATCCAGCGGCAAACTGGGCGCGCCCTGCTCGGGCAACAGGGGCACATGGATGAAGCCGCCGCGCGTGCCCGAGAAGCCGCGCGCCGTGGCCAGGCGGTGCATCAGACCATAGAACACGTGGTTGCAGACGAAGGTGCCAGCGGTCTGCGAAATTTCGGCCGGCACGCCGGCGGCCTGAATGGCCTGCTGCATGGCCTTGATGGGCAGCGTGCTGAAATAGGCCGCGGGCGCACCGGCGACCACCGGCGTGTCGATCGGCTGCGCGCCGGCGTTGTCGGCGATGCGTGCGTCGTCGACGTTGATGGCGATGCGTTCCAGCGACAGCGCGGCGCGCGTGGCCGCCAGGCCCAGGCAGACGATCAGCGCGGGCCGGTGCGCGGCCATCAACGCCCGCAAGTGCTGGAGCGATGCGCCGAACTCGGTCGGCAACTGCGCGGCGACGATGCGGTGGCCGGCCACGCGCTTGCCGTGCAGCGCCTGGGCGATGAGCCAGCTGGGGTTGAGCGCGTCGCCGCCAAACGGGTCAAACCCTGTCAGCAACACGCGGGGTGGTTTGTGGCGCTTGTCTGACGGGCGCCGGGGGGTGGGGGCAGCTACCATAGCGGCAATTTAGCGCAGCGGCGCGGCAGGAGCGACACGATGAGATGGGAAGGCGAACGGCAGTCGGACAACGTGGAAGATCGGCGCGCCGGCGGTGGCGGAGGCGGCGGCGGGTTCGGCTTTGGTGGCCGCAGCATCGGCATTGGCACCATCGTCATCGCGTTGCTGGCGTGGGGGGTGTTCGGCATCAACCCGCTGACGACGATTGGCGTGCTGGGTGGGGCCGGTTCGCCGCAGGTGGTGCAGCAAGGGCCGGCGCAGAAGCCGCCGGCCAATGACGCGGGCGCGGCGTTTGTGTCCACCGTGCTGGCGTCCACCGAAGACGCGTGGACGCAGGTGTTTCGCCAAGGCGGCGCGCAGTACCGGCCGCCCAAGCTGGTGCTGTTCCGCGGTGTGACGCCCACGGCCTGCGGCACCGGCCAGGCAGCCATGGGGCCGTTTTATTGCCCCGGCGACCAGAAGGTCTACCTGGACATGAACTTCTTCGACACGCTCAGCCGCCAGTTGGGCGCGCCGGGCGAATTCGCGCGCGCCTACGTGGTGGCGCACGAGGTGGGGCACCACGTGCAGACGCTGCTGGGCACCACCGCCAAGGTGGACGGCTTGCGCGGCCGCGTCAGCGAGCGCGAAAACAACGCCCTGTCGGTGCGCATGGAACTGCAGGCCGACTGCTTTGCCGGCATCTGGGCCAACAAGTCGCAGCAAGCCAAGAACTGGCTGGATCAGGGCGACATCGAATCGGCCATGAATGCGGCCGCGCGCATCGGCGACGACACGCTGCAACGTCAGCAGACCGGCGCGGTGCGTCCCGATTCCTTCACCCACGGCAGCAGCGCCCAGCGCCAACGCTGGTTCATGCAGGGGCTGAAGACGGGCAGCGTGCAGGCGTGCGATACCTTCAACGCGCAGAGTTTGTAACCCCCTGAGTCGGCCTGCGGCCGCCATCCCCCAAAGGGGACAACGCCAGTCGCCGGCACAGGTCCGGCGATGGCGTTCTGGCGCGGCCTGCTTCGCGGCCACTGGAAGGCGGCTTGCTGCGCAGCCGCTTTTTATGGGCGGTTTGTGGGGCTAGCGCTTGACTGACGTGCGGCTGTCACTATTAAAAATGTAGTTCCCGTCGTTTTCAGGTCGCTGGCAAGAGGTATCTGTGGCCGCGCAGCAGGCCATTTCGGGCCGGCGCGGAGCGGGCTTGGCCCGGCCGCTGACGGCGTCCCCTTGGGGAAGCCGCGACAGCGGCACAGGGGTGGCCCATTTCTTGCGACAATACGGGGTTGATGACTGAAACCGCTTTACAACCCTATTCCTCCCTCGCGCTGGCCGAGCCGCTGAAGCGCGCCGTGGCCGACATGGGCTACGAGAACATGACGCCGATCCAGGCGCAGGCCATTCCGGTGGTGCTGGCGGGGCAGGACGTGATGGGCGCGGCCCAGACGGGCACCGGCAAGACGGCCGCCTTCTCGCTGCCGCTGCTGCAGCGCCTGCTCAAGCACGAAACGGCCTCGCTGTCGCCCGCCCGCCACCCGGTGCGCGCGCTGGTGCTGCTGCCCACGCGCGAGCTGGCGGTGCAGGTGGCCGACCAGGTCAAGCAGTACGCCAAGTACACGCACCTGCGCAGCGCGGTGGTGTTCGGCGGCATGGACATGAAGCCGCAGACCGAGGAGCTGCGCAAGGGCGTCGAGGTGCTGGTGGCCACGCCCGGCCGCCTGCTGGACCACATCGAGGCCAAGACGGCGGTGCTGAACCAAGTCGAATACGTGGTGCTGGACGAAGCCGACCGCATGCTGGACATCGGCTTTTTGCCCGATCTGCAGCGCATCCTGAACTACCTGCCGCGAAGCCGCACCACGCTGCTGTTCAGCGCCACCTTCTCGCCCGAGATCAAGCGCCTGGCCGAAAGCTACCTGCAGAACCCGGTGCTGATCGAAGTCGCGCGGCCCAACGCCACCGCGGCCACGGTCGAGCAGCACTTCTACCTGCTGGACGACGACGACAAGCGCCGCGCCATCCGCCAGGTGCTGAAAGACAAGCAGTTGCGCCAGGCCTTCGTGTTCTGCAACAGCAAGCTGGGCACGGCGCGGCTGGCGCGTGCGCTGGAGCGCGATGGCCTGAAAACCACTGCCCTGCACGGCGACAAGAGCCAGGACGAGCGGCTGAAGTCGCTCGAAGCATTCAAGCAGGGCGAGGTCGACCTGCTGGTGGCCACCGACGTGGCGGCGCGCGGGCTGGATATCAAGGACGTGCCGGCTGTCTTCAACTACGACGTGCCCTTCCACGCCGAAGACTACGTGCACCGCATCGGCCGCACGGGCCGCGCCGGCGCCTCGGGCGTGGCGGTGACGCTGGTCACCAAGGCCGACCAGCGCCTGATGGGCGAGCTCGAAAAGCTGCTCAAGACCAAGATCGAGGTTGAGCACCTGCAGTTCGAGGAAGAGCGCCCGCGTGGCCGCCAGAACGACGGCCGCCGCCGCTGGCAGGGCGAAGAAACCGGCGACGTGCGCGACGACGTGCGACGCGAACGCAGCGAACGCCGCTACCCCGAGCGCCGCGCTGCCGCGCCCGCGCCGGTCGATCCGTTCTTCAACCAGCCCTACGAGGCGCCCGAGGCGCAGGAAGAAGCGCCCGCGTGGGAGCAAAAAGGCCGCCCGGCCCGTGCCGGCGTGTCGGCCAACATCAAGCCCAAGCGCAAGGTGGCCGCGCTGTTCAAGGCGCCCGACAGCACGCCGCAGACGTGAGGCCCGCGCCGCCCCGGCGGCAGCGAATCACTATCAAAAACGTAGCTGTCGGCGCTTTATGGGCCAGCGCGGTAGCCTGATTCTTTGCTGAAACCGGCGCGTGGCCAGCGCGGCCGGTCTGCGGCGCATGTGGCTTCAGCGCCAAGCGTGCGTGGCCGTGTGAATCAGCAGCCCCACCAGCCCGCCCACCAGCGTGCCGTTGATGCGGATGAACTGCAGGTCGCGCCCGATGTGGCGCTCCAGCTCATCGGTCATTTCGCGCGCATCCCAGGCCTGCACGCGCGCCACGATGTAGCGGCGGATGTCGTCGCGGTAACGCTCGATCAGCCGCGGCGCGGCGGCCTGCAGTTCGCCATTGATCCAGCCGCGGATGTCGGCGTCGCCCGTCAGCCGCTCGCCCAGCGTGCGCGCCGCCTGCGTGATGGTGCGGCGGATCGACGAGTCGTGGTGCGCCATGTCGGCCTGCAGCCAGGCCAGCAATTCGCCCCACAGCTGGTGGATGTAGCTGCCGAGCGCGGGGTTGTCGATCAACTCGCGCTTGAGCCGCTCGCCCCGCGCCTGCAGCGCCGCGTCGTCCTTCAGCCGCGCCACGAAGCCGTCCACCATGTCGTCAAAGCGCCGGCGCAGGCGGTGCGCGGGGTCGTCGGCCATGTCGATGATGGTCTTGGCGACGATCACCACCACCTTGCGCGTGGCCAGGCGCGCGGCCACCTGGTCGAGGCCGACGTACTTCAGCGCCTTGACCTCGCGCGCGATGGCCTCGGCGATGGTGTCCTGCACGCTGTCTTCGCCCAGCAGGCGGGCCAGCTGCACCAGCACGCCGTCCAGCAGCTCCTGGTGGCGGCGCTCGTGGGTCATGGCCTCCAGCACCTGACCGGACAGGCGGGTCACGTCGACCTGCGCCAGGCCACGCCGCGCCAGATCGGCCACGAAGGTGCGCACGCGCTCGTCGTCCAGCGCGCCGACGGCCCAGCGGCCCACGTCCAGCAGGCGCGCCGCCACGCGGTCGGCGTTGGCCGGATGCGACAGCCAGTCGGCCACGCGGCCGGCGGCGTCGAAGTCGCGCACCTTGGCCAGCACCTGGTCGGTCGCCAGGAAGTGCGTGGCGATGAAGCTGCCCAGGTTGTCGCCGATGCGGTTCTTGTTGGCCGGGATGATGGCGGTGTGCGGAATCGGCAGCCCGAGCGGGTGGCGAAACAGCGCCACCACGGCAAACCAGTCGGCCACGGCGCCGACCATGGCGGCTTCGGCAAAGGCGGCGACGTAGCCCCATGCGGCGTGGCGCGGCGCCATCGCCGTGGCCAGCGCATACAGGCAGGCCGCGCCCACCAGCAGGCCCAGCGCCAGCCGTTTCATGCCGGCGGCGTCGCGCGGGCGCCCCAGCAGCGCGTGCGGCACCTTCATGCGGCGCCGCCGGGCTTTTGCGCCTGCGGGCAGCGCACCTGAAACAACTCGATGTCGCGCGGCGTGGCGCCCACGCGCACGGCGCTCAGCGCGCCGCCCCACACGCAGCCGGTGTCGAGCGAGAGCACGTCGGGCCGGTCCATCCAGCCCAGCATCGACCAGTGGCCGAACGCCACCACGTCGCTGGCCGTGCGCCGGCCGGGCACGTCAAACCACGGCATGAAGCCCAGCGGCGCACTGGCGCCGGCGGCGTCCTTGGACTCGAACTCCATCCGGCCGTCGGCGCTGCAAAAGCGCAGCCGCGTCAGGGCGTTGACGATCACGCGCAGCCGCGCCGCGCCCTGCAGGCCGTCGTGCCACTGGTCGGGCTGGTTGCCATACATCTGGTGCATGAAGACATGCCAGTCGGCGCCTTGCAGCACCCGTTCGACCTCGCCCGCCAGCCGCAGCGCCTGCCCGGCCGTCCACTGCGGCAGCACGCCGGCATGCACCATCAGCACGCCGCGCTCCTGCAGTGCCAGCGGCCGGTGGCGCAGCCAGTCGAGCAGCGCGTCGCGGTCGGGCGCGGCCAGGATATCGCCCACCGTGTCGCTGCGATGCGGCTTGCGCACGCCCTGCGCCACGGCCAGCAGGTGCAGGTCGTGGTTGCCCAGCAGGCAGGCCGCCGCATCGCCCAGCGCCATCGCGCGGCGCAGCACGGCCAGCGAGGCCGGGCCGCGGTTGACCAGGTCGCCCAGCAGCACCAGCCGGTCGCGGCTGGGCGAAAAGGCCACGGCGTCCAGCAGTCGTTCGAGCGCGCCGTCGCAGCCCTGCACGTCGCCGATCAGATAAAGTGCCATTTCTTCATTTTCCACCGGGCAGCCCTCTCCCTGGCCCGGCATGCATGGATTTACTGCTGATTGTTTTTCTGACCCTGCTCAACGGCCTGTTCGCCATGTCGGAACTCGCCATCGCCTCGTCGCGCCGGGCGCGGCTGGCGGCGATGGAAGAAAGCGGCGACAGCGGCGCCGGCGCGGCGTTGCGGCTGATGGACCGGCCCACGCAGTTTCTGTCGACCGTGCAGGTCGGCATCACGTCCATCGGCATGCTCAACGGCATCGTCGGCGAGGCGGCCTTCAGCGGCCCCGTGGCGGACTGGCTGGGCGGGCTGGGGCTGAGCGAGAAGGTGGCCGCTTTCGTGGCCACCGCGCTGGTGGTGACCGCGATCACCTTCACCACCATCATTTTTGGCGAACTGGTGCCCAAGCGCATCGGCCAGATGTTTCCCGAAGCCGTGGCGCGCTGGATTGCGCAGCCCATGACCTGGCTGGCCACGGCGGCCAAACCTTTTGTGGCCCTGCTTTCGCTATGCACGCAGGCTATTTTGAAGCTGCTGCGAATCGATGAATCGCACGCGCGCGCGGTGACGGCAGAAGAAATATCGGCCAGCCTGGAAGAAGGCGTGGACGCCGGCCTGATCGAAAAGCACGAACACCAGATGGTGCGCAACGTGTTTCACCTGGACGACCGCTCGCTGACGTCGCTGATGGTGCCGCGTGGCGAAATCGAATGGCTCGATGCCGATCTCACCGTGAAGCAGGCGCTGGATTATGTGGCGGCGCAGGGCGAAAGCGGCGCGCATTCGTGGTATCCGGTGTGCCACGGCAGCCTGGACGACGTGGTTGGCGTAATTGCCGCGGCCCGCCTGATTGAATTGGGCCACGCCTCGGAAGAGCGGGTGCAAGACCATGCCGTGGCGGCCGTATTCGTGCCGGAAACGCTGAGCGGCATGGAATTGCTGGAGCAGTTGCGCGCCAAATCCGGCCGCATGGTGTTCGTGGTGGACGAATATGGCGTGGTGCAGGGCCTGATGACGCCGCGCGACCTGCTTGAAGCGATTACCGGCGAACTCAAACCCGGCGCCCACGTGGACGCCTGGGCCACGCCGCAAGGCGACGGCAGCTGGTTGCTGGACGGCTTGATGCCGGTCAACGAAATGAAGGCGCGGCTGGATATTGACGAATTGCCGCACGAGGACAAAGGCCGCTACAACACAGTGGCCGGGCTGCTGCTGTCCGTGGCGGGGCATTTGCCCGAAGTAGGTGCCGTGATCGAAGCGGCGGACTGGGATTTCGAGGTGCTGAAAATGGAGGGCCGGCGTATCGAACGGGTTTTGGCTCGCCCCGCGCCACCCCCTGATCCGGGTGACTGAACGCCGCGCACTGGATTATGGTGACCGAATGATCGAATGGTGCTACATTTCCATCCATCATTTCAAAAGGTGGATTCATGGCGACCTATAAAGAATTGCTGCAGCAACAACAGGCACTGGCGATTGAAGTTGAAAACGCGCGCCGGCGCGAGATTTCCGATGCCGTCACGCAGGTGCGAAACCTGATCAGTGAATTCGGTTTGAGCGAGCGCGACGTATTCCCGGCTGGCCGCAAGACCAGTGGTCCGCGCGCTGGCGGCAAAGTGCCCCCCAAATACCGTGATCCGTCTACCGGCCAGACCTGGACCGGGCGCGGCAAAGCCCCGAAATGGATCGACGGCAAGGACCGCAACAAATTCCTGATCGCGTGAATCGGCGGGTTTCGTCGCCCTCCCCCAGGCGCCTGCGAGGCGCCTTTTTCATGCCTGGAACCGGTGCGCGGCGCGGGCCATCCAAGCGGACATGATGCGACGCGCCTGGCGATATGTATGGCCCTTGCCCTGGACGTTGGCGGGCATGGCGGCGGCCACGCTGGCCGGCGTGCTGGGCGCCCGCTGGCAGTGGCGCCACGGCGTGCTCGAAGTGCATGGCGGCCTGGTGGCCCGGTGGTGCGGCCGCCTGCCGCCACCGTGCCGCTTCGACGCCATGACGCTGGGCCACGTCATTCTGGGCATCGACGGCGCCTGCCTGGAACAGGCACGCGCGCATGAACACGTGCATGTGCGACAGTACGAGCGCTGGGGTCCGCTGTTCGTGCCAGCCTATCTGGCCTGCAGTGCCTGGCAATGGGCGCGGGGCGCCCCCGCCTACCGCGCCAATCCGTTTGAGCGCGAAGCCTACCGACTGGCGCCGCTGTGCCATCTCCCCGCCGCCGACAATGGCAGGATGAAGATGGAATAATCGGCGCCACTGCAACGAAGGACCACGACCATGGATCAGAACACCCAGCAGCGCATCGACGATCTCGTCAAGCAGAACGACATCGTGCTGTTCATGAAGGGCAACGCCAGCTTCCCGATGTGCGGCTTCTCCGGCCGCGCCATCCAGATTCTCAAGGCCTGCGGCGTCGAGCCGCGCGCCGTGACCACGGTAAACGTGCTGGAAGACGAGGCGGTGCGCCAAGGCATCAAGGAATACAGCCAGTGGCCCACCATCCCCCAGTTGTACGTCAAGGGCGAATTCATCGGTGGCTCGGACATCATGATGGAGATGTATGAGTCGGGCGAATTGCAATCGCTGGTGGCTGGCAACGCCTGAAATCACCAGGCACAAAAAAACGGACGCCGAGGCGTCCGTTTTTTTTTGGCCGAAGGCCAGGCAAATGCCCGGCCTGCAAGCGGGCGGTGCTTACTTGCGCACCACCACTTCGACGCGGCGCGAAGCTGCGTTGGTCGCGCCAGTGCCGGAAGTTTCGGCCGGCTTTTCGAGCACGGTCCGGTCATGCGCGATGCCCTGGGCTTCCAGCGCGGCTTGAACGGCCTTGGCACGGTTCTTGGACAGCTCGGCGTTGGCGGCGGCGTTGCCCGTCGGGTCGTTGAAGCCGGAGATGACGGCCTTGGCGTCGCTGTTGGCCTTCAGGTAAGCCACCAGATCGGCCGACTTTGCGGCGAAGTCGCCGTGCACGTCGGTCTTGCCGGAGTCAAAGTACACCTTGAGGGCCGGCACGGTATCGACCATCCAGCTCACCACGGCGGAGCCAGCAGGCTCGTCGGCGGCAGCGGCAGATGCGGCGGCGGCAGGTTCGCTGGCGGGCGCGGTGACCGCAGCGGCACTGCTGGACGCGGCCTCAGGCGCCGGTGCGCTAGAGACGGTTGCCGGAGCGGATGCGGGCGCGGTGGCGGCGGGCGGGGTGGCCTCGGTCGCGGTGCGGTTCTTGTTGCAGTACGACAGGCCGAACAGCGCGGCGGCGGCCACGACCAGCCACGGCAGCCACTTCATGGCACCGCCACTGCTGGCGGCAGCAGCGGGAGCCGCCACGGCAGCAGCGGCCGGCGCGGCCAGCAGACGCTGGCCAGCAGCGGCCAGGCCCGTCACCTCGGCCGGCAGAGCGGCAGGAATGCTGCCACCGGGCGTCAGGCGGCCGACCATGGCCGGCAGCAGGTAGCCGATGGCCGAAGTGGCGTTGTCGCGGTTCACGCCCAGGCGCGAAGTGATCATCGACAGCAGCCCGCCCGACGCGCCAAGCACGGTCTCGACTTGGCTGTTGCTGATGGGCTGAGCGCTGGGGCCGCCGCCCAGCCAGGACTGGATGATGGGGCCCAGGCCCGCGACCTTGAATTTTTCAAGGAAGCCGGCCAGGCCGCCGGTGTCACGGTTGGTCATGTAGGCCAGCAACATCTGGGCCAGGGGCAGGGCTTTGTCGCCCAGGCCGAAGCGCGCGGCGGCTTCGCGGATCAAAACGTCAAACATGGTGAATTACCTTTCTGATTGTGGAGAGGAGCGCGTGCGGCCGCAGGATTGGTGCCCGGCGCAGTGCTGCTTACGCCCAAAAATTATAGAAAGCCTGGTGAAAGCTGGATGTCGGCTGACTCCTACAGAGCACCCTTTTTCCCCAAAAAGTTCACATATGCACCTGTAAACTGCCTCGCAGCGCCCGGCGCGCTACCCTGTGTCCATGAGTTTCACGCAAAACCTGCTGCTGATCGCCCTGCTGATCGCGGCCAGCGCCTTCTTTTCGGTGGCCGAAATTTCGCTGGCCGCTTCGCGCCGGCTGCGCCTGCGCCAGCTGTCGGACGACGGCGACCCGCGGGCGCTGCGCGTGCTGCGCGTGCAAGAGCAACCGGGCTTTTACTTCACGGCCGTGCAGATCGGCCTGAACGCCATCGCGATTTTGGGCGGCATCGTCGGTGAGGGCTTGCTCAGCCCTTACCTGGCCGTGGCGCTGCAGCCCTGGCTGCCCGAGCGCACGGCGGCCAGCGTGGCGTTTGCCGGCTCGGTGGCGGTGGTGACGTCGCTGTTCGTGGTGTTCGCGGACCTGGTGCCCAAGCGCCTGAGCATGGCCGAGCCGGAGCGCGTAGCGATGGCCGTGGTCGGGCCCATGGACCGCTTTTTGCTGGTGTTCAAACCCATCGTGTGGCTGTACACGCGCTGCGCCGATCTGATCATGCGCCTGTTCGGCCTGCCCAGCCAGCGCGACGACCGCATCACGCCCGACGACATCCTGGCGCTGGCCGAGGCCGGCACGCAGGCCGGCGTGCTGGACCGGCCGGAGCAGCAGGTGATCGAAAACGTGTTCGAACTGGACACCCGCACCGTGAGCAGCGCCATGACGCCGCGCGACCGCGTGGCCTGGCTGCGGCGCGACGCCAGCGATGGCGAGATCCGCGCGCTGATTGCGGCCCAGCCGTTCTCGACCTACCCGGTGTGCGACGGCGAGCTGGACCGCGTGCTGGGCTACGTCGACGCCAAGGACCTGTTCCAGCGCGTGCTCAACCAGCGCCCCATCGACCTGAAGGACGAGCAGCTGCTGCACAAGCTGGTGGTGGTGCCCGACAGCTTGAGCCTGTCCGAAGTGTTGCACCAGTTCCGCCAGCAGCACGAGGACTTTGCGCTGATCGTCAACGAATACAGCACCGTGGTGGGCGTGGTGACGCTCAACGACGTGATGAGCACCGTGATGGGCGAGTTGGTAACCCCGCAGGACGAGGAATTGATCGTGCGGCGCGGCGACGGCTCGTGGCTGGCCGACGGCCACACGCCGATGGCCGACGTACAGCGCGCGCTGGTGCTGGACGAGTTGCCCAGCCCCGATCAGTACGACACGCTGGCCGGCTTTCTGATGGTGATGCTGCGCCGCGTACCGCGCCGCACCGACAGCGTGGTGTGGGGCGGCCACCGCTTCGAGGTAATGGACGTGGACAACTACCGCATCGACCAGGTGCTGGTGACGCGGACCGAGGAGGCGGGCGCGTAAGCTAGCTTTTTTATAGCTTCAAGCGCTTTTCTGGCAAGCGCTAGGCAGCAAAAATCCATTTTTTCTGCGCGCCCAGCACCGCGTTGGGATACTGCGGCTTGCCGCGCGAGCCGTTGTAGCGGCCCAGCGTCATGAACAGGTCGCCGCGCTCGCGGTCCAGGTAGTGGCGCAGGATGACGCATCCAAAGCGCAGGTTGGTCTGCATGTGGAACAGCTTGCCGGCATCGCCGTCGCCGATCACGCGCGTCCAGAACGGCATCACCTGCATGTAGCCCCGCGCACCCACGCTGGAGACGGCGTACTTGCGGAAAGCGCTTTCGACCTGCACCAGCCCCAGCACCAGCGAAGGCTCCAGCCCCGCGCGCTTGCTTTCGTACCAGATCGTCTGCAGGAATTCGGTGCGCTCGGTAAAGTCCTTCTTGCGCGGGTACAGCCGATCGCTCATGGCCGACAGCCAGCGCAGATAGGCTAGGCGCGCTTCGGTGCTGCTGAAGTGCGGCACCGGCGGCGCGCTGTTGGCGATGGCCGAGCTGAGGGCGCTGCGCACCGAGTCTGCCAGCGGTTCTTCCAGCTGGCCGCCGGCGCTTGCATGCTCATGAAATGAGAGCGCTATCGGCAATGCCAGCGCGCGCTGAAGCACCTTTCTTCTATCGAGAAAGGCGTCGCGGCGAGGCCGCGCGGCAGACGCCGTCATGCAGCCAGCCGGCCCTTCACGAAGGCGCCGATCTCTGCCACGGGCACGCGCGTGGCCGCCGCGTCGCGCCGGTGCTGGTATTCGACCTGGCCATCCTTCAGGCCCTTGTCGCCAATCGTCACGCGGTGCGGCACGCCGATCAGTTCCCAGTCGGCAAACATGGCACCCGGCCGCTCGCCGCGGTCGTCCAGGATCACGTCGACGCCCGCTTGCACCAGTTCCGCGTACAGTGCCTCGGCGGCGGCTTTCACGGCCTCGCTGCGGTCCATGCCCACCGGGCAGATCACCACCGTAAAGGGCGCAATGGCGTCGGGCCAGATGATGCCGCGCTCGTCGTGGTTCTGCTCGATGGCCGCCGCCGGCAGGCGCGTGATGCCGATGCCGTAGCAGCCCATCTCGAACGGCTTGGGCTTGCCGTCCTCGTCGAGGAAGGTGGCGTCCATCGACTTGCTGTACTTGGTGCCCAAGTAGAAGATGTGGCCGATCTCGATGCCGCGCTCGATGGCCAGTTGGCCCTTGCCGTCGGGCGAGGCGTCGCCCGCCACCACGTTGCGGATGTCGGCCACCGCGTCCGGCTCGGGCAGGTCACGGCCCCAGTTGACGCCGGTGAGGTGGAAGTCTTCCTCGTTGGCGCCACACACCCAGTCGGCCATGGCGGCGACTTCGCGGTCGGCCACCACCTTGACGGGCTTTTGCAGCCCGATGGGGCCGAGGTAGCCCGGCTTGGTGCCGAAGTGCTCGATGATTTCGGGCACGGTGGCAAAGCGGAAGCCCTTGTCGAGGCCCGGCACCTTGCTGGCCTTGATTTCGTTCATGTCGTGGTCGCCGCGCACCAGCAGCAGCCAGACCTGGGTCTTGGCGACTTCGCCCTTGTCGTCGAGCGCGTCGGTGGCCAGCACCAGCGACTTGACGGTGTTGACCAGCGGAATGGACAGCAGCTCTGCCACGTCGGCGCAGGTGCTCTTGCCGGGCGTGGGCGTCCGCGTCATGGCCTGCCCGGGCGCGGGCCGCGCGCCAGCCGGCGCCAGCGCCTCGGCCTTTTCCATGTTGGCAGCGTAGTCGCTGCCGGTGGAATAGACGATGGCATCTTCGCCCGTGGCGGCGATGACCTGGAATTCCTCGCTCAACTCACCACCGATGGCGCCGGAATCGGCCGCCACCGCGCGATACGTCAGGCCAAAGCGGTCGAAGATGGCGCGGTAGGCGGCGGCCATCTTCTGGTAGCTCTGCTTGGCCCCGGCCTCGTCGCGGTCGAAGCTGTAGGCGTCCTTCATGATGAATTCGCGCCCCCGCATCAGGCCGAAGCGCGGGCGGCGTTCGTCGCGGAACTTGGTCTGGATCTGGTACAGGTTCTTGGGCAACTGCTTGTAGCTGCGCAAGTCCTGCCGGGCGATGTCGGTGACCGCTTCTTCGCTAGTCGGCTGCACGACGAAATCGCGCTCGTGCCGATCCTTCACGCGCAGCAGCTCCGGCCCCATGGTCTGGAAACGCCCCGATTCGCTCCACAGCTCGCCCGGCTGCACCACCGGCATCACGCATTCCACCGCCCCGGCGCGGTTCATTTCCTCGCGCACGATGGCCTCGACCTTGCGGATCACGCGCAGCCCCATCGGCATGTAGGTGTAGATGCCGACGCCCAGTTTCTTGATCATGCCGGCCCGCATCATGAGGCGATGGCTCATGATTTCGGCGTCGGCGGGGGCTTCCTTCAGGGTGCTGATGTAGAACTGCGAGGCTTTCATGGGGGGTGCGGCGCGCGAAGTCCACGCCGTGCATGGGGTTTGTGCCCACTTGCCGCGCCAGGCGCGCGGTGCATAATGGTTGCAACTTATTGAATTTGGGGTTTGATTATGCTTGACCGGGAAGGCTTTCGCCCGAACGTCGGCATCATCCTGCTCAACCAGAAGAATCAGGTATTTTGGGGCAAACGCATACGCACCCATTCCTGGCAGTTTCCGCAGGGTGGCATTGACCGGGGTGAATCGCCCGAGCAGGCCATGTACCGTGAACTGCATGAGGAAGTCGGCCTGCAGCCGGAGCATGTGCGCATTGTGGCCCGAACCCGCGACTGGTTGCGCTACGAGGTGCCAGACCGGTTCATCCGCCGCGACGCGCGCGGCCACTACCGGGGTCAGAAGCAGATTTGGTATCTGCTGCAATTGATCGCGCACGACTGGAACCTGAACCTGCGTGCCACCAGCCGCCCAGAATTCGACGCCTGGCGCTGGAACGACTACTGGGTGCCGCTGGACGTGGTGGTCGAGTTCAAGCGTGGCGTCTACGAAATGGCGCTGACCGAGCTGGCGCGCTTTTTGCCGCGGCAAGAACATCGCAATCGCTATTTGCGCGGCGGCATGCGTTCGCGCGACAACGGCGAATTCGCGCCCATCCACACACACGATCGGCCGGCGCCACCGCCCATGGTGATGGCCATGGCGCCCGGCGCGTCGGCTGGTGACAGCGTGCCGCGCATGCCCTTTGCGCCGCGGGACGATTCATGAACCGTTTTGCCAGCTCATGGCGCGCCAGCGGCGCGGCCGTGCTGGCGGCGGCCAACCTGTTCGTCGGGGCGATCCCCGCCTTTGCCCAGTACGCCGACCTGGATCGCGCCGACTGGAAGGAAGACGTGGCGCCGCCACCACCCGCCTACAGCACCCAGCGGTTGATCGACATCGACATGCCGCGCGCTTCGTCGGTGCGCATGGGCATTGATCCGGCCACCATCACCATCAACCACCAGACCGGCATCGTGCGCTACGTGGCGGTGGCGCGCGGGCCGTCGGCGGTCAACGCCACCTACGAGGGCATTCGCTGCGCCACCGGCGAATACCGCGTGTACGCTCGCCAGGTGCAGGGCGGCGACTGGTCGCCCAACACCGACGAGCGCTGGCTCAGCATGCGCGGGCAAACCGCCGTGATGGTGCAGCACCCCGGCCGGCTGGCCCAGGGTGGCTTGTGCATCGGCACCGGCACGCGCCAAACGGTGCCGGAAATGGTGCGCGAGCTGAAGTCGGGCAACCAGTCGCTCTATTATTGATAGCGCTGTGCGGCGTAGACACGGCGCATCAGCCCTATTGAGGGCACATTTCAGCGCGTAAGCACCAGGTTGTCGCGGTGCACCATCTCCGGCTCGGCCGCGTAGCCCAGTAGCGCGCCAATCTCGCTGGACGGCTTGCGGCAAAGCAGCCGCGCCTCGGCGCTCGAATAGTTGGCCAGGCCGCGCGCTATTTCGGCGCCCCCGGCGTCGCGAATGGCCACCACGTCGCCGCGCGCAAACACGCCGTCGACCTGCGTCATGCCGATGGGCAGCAGGCTGGTGCCCGCGCCACGCAGCTTGGCGACGGCGCCGTCGTCCACCACCAGCGCGCCGCGCAGCTGCAGATGGTCTGCCATCCACTGCTTGCGCGCCTGCATCTTCTGCGTCGGCGCCACCAGCAGCGTGCCAATGCGCTCGCCGCGCGACAGGCGGATCAGCACGTCAGGCTCGCGGCCCCAGGCGATCACGGTGGACGCGCCCGAGCCGGCCGCGCGCTTGGCGGCCAGGATCTTGGTCAGCATGCCGCCCTTGCCGATGCTGGAGCCGGCGCCGCCGGCCATGCGCTCCAGTGCCAGGTCGCCGGCGCGGGCTTCGTGCACGAATTCGGCCGCCGGGTTGCTGCGCGGATCGGCGGTGTACAGGCCCTTCTGGTCGGTCAGGATGATCAGCAGGTCGGCCTCGATCAGGTTGGCCACCAGCGCGCCCAGGGTGTCGTTGTCGCCGACCTTGATTTCGTCGGTGACCACCGTGTCGTTTTCATTGATGACGGGCAGCACCTTGAACTGCAGCAGCGTCAGCAGCGTGGAACGCGCGTTGAGGTAGCGCTCGCGGTCGGCCAGGTCGGCGTGCGTCAGCAACACCTGCGCGCTGCGCAGGCCCTGCTCGCGCAACTTGGTCTCGTACATCTGCGCCAGCCCCATCTGGCCCACGGCGGCGGCGGCCTGCAGTTCGTTGACTTCATGCGGCCGCTTGGTCCAGCCCAGCCGCTTCATGCCCTCGGCAATGGCGCCGCTGGACACCATGATCACCTCGCGCTGCGCGCCGGGTTCGTTCTCCAGCAGCGCCATCTGGCGGCACCACTCACCAATGGCCGCCTCGTCAAGGCCTCGCCCTTCGTTGGTCACTAGGCTGGAGCCCACCTTGATGACGATGCGGCGCGCCTGACGCAACACCTCGGAGATCGGTTGTTCGTTCATTTCAGGGTTCAGCGCACGGCTGGCGCGCGCCAGTAGCTATTTTTTTAGTAGCGATCTCAGCGGTCGAAGCGCGGGTCAACCGGCGCGTCGGGCGCCTCGGCCTGCTGGGCGTGGCGCACATGCTGATAGATCGACTGCACCAGGGGCTCGCAACCTTCGCGCGTCAGCGCCGAGATTTCGAACACCGGCCCCTTCCAGCGCAAGCGCTTGACGAAGTCCTTCACGCGCGCCGCGCGCTCTTCGGCAGGCACCATGTCGAGCTTGTTGAGCACCAACCAGCGGGGCTTGTCGTACAACGCCTTGTCGTATTTCTTCAGCTCGGCCACGATGGCCCTGGCCTGCGCGACCGGGTCGACACCTTCGTCGAACGGCGCAATGTCGACCACGTGCAGCAGCAGGCGCGTGCGCTGCAGGTGGCGCAGAAACTGGTGCCCCAGCCCGGCGCCTTCGCTGGCGCCTTCGATCAGGCCGGGAATGTCGGCCACCACAAAGCTTTGCTCGGGCCCCACGCGCACCACGCCCAGGTTGGGGTGCAGCGTGGTGAAGGGGTAATCGGCGATCTTGGGCCGCGCATTGCTGACGGCGGCGATGAAGGTGGACTTGCCCGCATTGGGCATACCCAGCAGGCCCACGTCGGCCAGCACCTTCAGCTCCAGCTTCAGGCTTTTCTTGTCGCCCGGCCAGCCGGGGGTCTTCTGGCGCGGCGCGCGGTTGATCGAGCTCTTGAACCGCAGGTTGCCGAAACCGCCGTCGCCACCCTTGGCGATCATGATCTGTTCGCCGGGCTGCAGCAGCTCGTGCAGCACCTGGCCGGTTTCGGCATCGCTGATGATGGTGCCGACCGGCATCTTGAGCACCACGTCGTCGCCGGCGGCACCAAAGCGGTCCGAGCCCATGCCGTGCTGGCCGCGCCGGGCCTCGTGCCGGCGCGAATAGCGGAAGTCCACCAGCGTGTTGAGGTTTGAATCGGCCAGCGCGTACACGTGGCCGCCGCGGCCACCGTCACCGCCGTCGGGGCCGCCGAATTCCTTGTACTTCTCGTGGCGGAACGATGCGCAGCCAGCGCCACCGTCGCCGGCGGCGACGTCAATGAAAGCCTCGTCGACGAATTTCATGGTGCCTTGCAGTGTATGCGGCGTTGCCCAGAAACAGCGAAGCCCCGCCGGGGGCGGGGCTCCGTTCAGCCGGACTGGGCGTTTCAGCCCGCCGGAGTGACCTGCACGGTGTGCTTGTTCATCGCACCCTTGGTGGTGAACGACACCTGGCCGTCGACCAGCGCGAACAGCGTGTGGTCCTTGCCCAGGCCGACGTTGGAGCCGGGGTGGAACTTGGTGCCGCGCTGGCGCACGATGATGGAGCCGGCGCTGACCACCTGGCCGCCGAACACCTTCACGCCGAGCATCTTGGGCTTGGAATCGCGGCCGTTGCGCGTGGAGCCGCCGCCTTTTTTCTGTGCCATGGTGTGTTACTCCTTGGACTTGCCGGCGCCACTGATGGTGCCGATCTCGATTTCGGTATAGCCTTGGCGATGGCCCTGGCGCTTCTGGTAGTGCTTGCGGCGGCGCATCTTGAAAATGCGCACCTTGTCGTGCTTGCCGTGGCTGACCACCTTGGCCACCACGGAAGCGCCGGACACCAGGGGCGCGCCGATCTGGAGGTCGCCGCCGTTACCGACAGCCAACACCTGATCAAACGTGATTTCCTGGCCTACGTCCGCAGCAATCTGTTCTACTTTAATCTTTTCGCCGGCAGCCACGCGATACTGCTTGCCACCGGTTTTTATGACCGCGTACATGGGAATCCTCTTCGATTCGATATCTCCACCGGACGGATTTCCGGCAGAACTGCGCATTATAGCCACGGCAGCCCATTGCCGCAAATGAGTCGCCTGGCCCCGCGCCAGCGGGCAACCCAGCGCGGCAGGCCAATCCTATAATCGAAGCAGCCCGCGACGGCAGAGTGCGCATCGCGGCGTGTCCAGCGTTTCAGCCTTGACTTCCTCCACCCCCACCCACCGTGCCTTGGCGCTGGCCGCCGACGACATGCGAGAGGTCGACGCGACCATCCTGCGCCGCCTCGAATCGGACGTGCCCCTGGTCGGCCAGGTGGCGAGCTACATCATTTCGGCCGGCGGCAAGCGCTTGCGGCCCGTGCTGCTGACACTGATGTGCAACGCGCTGGGCTGCACGCACCCGCAGCGCCACAGCATGGCGGCGGTGGTCGAGTTCATTCACACGGCAACGCTGCTGCACGACGACGTGGTGGACGAGTCCACCCTGCGGCGCGGCCGTGCCACGGCGAACGAAACCTTCGGCAACCCCGCCAGCGTGCTGGTGGGAGACTTTCTGTACTCCCGGGCTTTCCAGATGATGGTCGAGACCGGGAACATGCGCGTCATGCAGGTGCTGGCCGACGCCACCAACATCATTGCCGAAGGCGAAGTCCTGCAGCTGATGAACATGCACGACGCCTCGCTGGATGAAGCTGCCTACCTGCGCGTCATCCGATCCAAGACCGCCAAGCTGTTCGAAGCCAGTTGCCGGCTGGCCGCCATCCTCGCCAACGCCGCGCCCGACGTTGAAGCCGCGTGCAGCGCCTATGGCCAGTCGCTGGGCACTGCCTTCCAGGTCATCGACGACGTGCTCGACTACGACGGCGACAGCGCCGAAATGGGCAAGAACCTGGGCGACGACCTGCGCGAAGGCAAGGCGACGCTGCCGCTTATCCTGGCCATGCAACTGGGCAGCAGCCAGGACGCCGCGCTGGTGCGCCAGGCCATCGAGACCGGCAGCACCGATGAGTTGCCGCGCATCATTGAAATCGTCCGCCGCACCGGCGCGCTGGAACGCACCCGCGAGGCGGCGGCCGCGCAGGCCCAGCTGGCGGTCGAGGCCGCCCGCGCGCTGCCGGTCAATGCCTACTCAAACAGTTTGATAGAATTGGCGGCTCAGCTATTGCAGCGGCGCTCGTGAACTTCACCCGCTCTGCACATCGGGGTGTAGCTTAGCCTGGTAGAGCGCTACGTTCGGGACGTAGAGGCCGGAGGTTCGAATCCTCTCACCCCGACCAATCCACAGCATCTTCCGTTCATCCCTGCCACAGGGGATGCCGCGTGCTGGCTGGCAAGCGCGGCGGGCACATCGGCCTTCATATAGGCACATCGTCTGACGTGATGTGGCGCGGCAGTGAGCGCGGCTGGATATTTCGACGCAAAGCCGCTTGCCCGTGCAAGCCCGTTGTCGAATGGCACCCACGAACCACCCGATGCGGACTGCATCATCATTTACACGATTTCACCGATCGGCGATGATCGCACCGCTGTCCCAGCCCGTCTGAATACCCGATATGGCCATTGCCGATCCCGCTCGACCCCTCGCGCCCGCCGCCCTGCCCGGCGTGGGCCGGGCGTTGGTCATGGTCGGCAAGCTCAGCCAGGAGACGGCCGACGACGTGCATCGCCGCGCCCGCGCGGCCAACCGCAGCTACATGGCCGAGTTGACCGCGTCCGGCGTGGTTTCTCCGTTCGAGCTTGCGCACATCCTGTCGCGCGCCTTCTCGGTGCCACTGCTGGACGTTGACGCACTCGACGTCGAGCGTCTGCCCAAGGGACTGCTCGACCCCAAGCTCGCGGCCACCCACCGCATACTGGCGCTCAGCAAGCGAAGCGGTCGCTTGATCGTGGTGACGGCGGATCCGTCCGATCACGACGCGGCGGAAAAGGTGAAGTTCGCCACCCAGATGGGCATCGAATGGGTCATCGGAGAGTTCGACAAGCTGTCGCATCTCATCGAGACGCACACCAAGGCCACGACCGATCCGCACGATTACGTCGCTGGCGATGGCTTCGAGTTTGACGAAGCGTCGCTCGCCTCCGACGTGCCTGCCGAAGACACGGAGGCGCTGCAGGCAGAGGTCGAGGACGCGCCCATCGTCCGGTTCCTGCACAGGGTGCTTGTCGAAGCGTTCAGGCTGCGTGCATCGGACATTCACTTCGAGCCCTACGAGCATCATTACCGCGTGCGCTTTCGCGTGGATGGCGAGTTGCGCGAAATCGTTACACCACCGGTCGGCATCAAGGAAAAACTGGCCTCGCGCATCAAGGTGCTGTCGCGGCTGGACATTTCCGAGAAGCGGGTGCCTCAGGACGGCCGCATGAAGCTGCGGCTGGACGCCGACAGGGTGATCGACTTTCGTGTCAGCACCTTGCCCACGCTGTTCGGCGAGAAGATCGTCATTCGTCTGCTCGACGCCAGCAGCGCGCGCGTCGGCATCGATGCGCTGGGCTACGAACCGGACGAAAAGGCGCGCTTGCTGAAAGCCATCGAGCGCCCTTACGGCATGGTGCTGGTGACCGGTCCCACCGGCTCGGGCAAGACGGTATCGCTCTATACCTGTCTGAACCTGCTCAACAAGCCGGGCGTCAACATCGCCACGGCCGAAGACCCCTCGGAGATCTACCTGCCGGGCGTCAACCAGGTCAATGTCAACGAAAAGGCCGGACTGACCTTTGCCGCCGCGCTGCGGGCCTTTCTGCGCCAGGACCCCGACATCATCATGGTCGGCGAAATCCGCGACCTCGAAACCGCCGACATTTCCATCAAGGCCGCGCAGACCGGGCACCTGGTGCTATCGACACTGCACACCAACGATGCCCCGACCACGCTCACGCGCATGCGCAACATGGGCATCGCGCCGTTCAACATCGCGTCCAGCGTGATCCTGATCACTGCGCAGCGGCTGGCGCGGCGGCTGTGCGTGCAATGCAAGGCGCCCGTCGACATCCCGCGCGACAGCCTGCTTGAAGCGGGCTTCGACGAAGCCGATCTCGACGGCAGCTGGTCGCCTTACAGGCCGGTGGGTTGCGCGGCGTGCAACAACGGCTACAAGGGGCGCGTTGGCATCTACCAGGTCATGCCCATCAGCGAGGAAATCCAGCGCATCATCCTGGCCGATGGCAACGCGCTCGAAATAGCCGAGCAGGCAAGCCGCGAGGGCGTTCGGTCGCTGCGCGAATCGGGCCTGCAGAAAGTGCGGGCGGGCATCACGTCGCTGGAAGAAGTGTTGGCCGTCACCAACGATTGAAGCACGCAGGGCAGATCACCAGGTACTGGACATGACAACCCAAGTCGCTGGCGCCAAGGGCGTCAAGGAATTCGTCTTCGAGTGGGAAGGCAAGGACCGCAACGGCAAGATCGTCCGTGGCGAGACGCGCGCCTTCGGCGAACACCAGGTGCTGGTCACGCTGCGCCGCCAGGGCATCTACGCCACCAAGATCAAGAAGCGCCGCATGCGCTCGGGCAAAAAGATCAAGCCCAAGGACATCGCGATCTTCACGCGCCAGTTGGCCACCATGATGAAGGCCGGCGTGCCGCTGCTGCAGTCCTTTGACATCGTGGCGCGCGGCAACCCCAACCGCAGTGTCACCAAGCTGCTGAACGACATCCGCGCCGACGTCGAAACCGGCACCTCGCTGTCCGCCGCGTTCCGCAAATACCCGATGCACTTCAACAGCCTGTACTGCAACCTGGTCGAAGCCGGCGAAGCGGCCGGCATTCTCGAAAGCCTGCTCGACCGGCTGGCCACCTACATGGAAAAGACGGAGGCGATCAAATCCAAGATCAAGTCCGCGCTGATGTACCCAATTTCCGTCATCGTCGTGGCGTTCGTGGTGGTTTCGGTGATCATGATCTTCGTGATCCCGGCCTTCAAGGAAGTGTTCTCCTCGTTCGGCGCCGACTTGCCCGCGCCCACGCTGTTCGTCATTGCCGTGAGCGAATTCTTCGTCAACTGGTGGTGGCTGATCTTCGGCGGCCTGGGCTTTGGCTTCTACTTCTTCATGCAAGCCTGGAAGCGAAGCGAGAAGATGCAGATGTTCATGGACCGCCTTCTACTCAAGATACCCATCTTCGGCGAGTTGGTCGAAAAAGCCGTGGTGGCACGCTGGACGCGCACACTGTCGACCATGTTCGCCGCCGGCGTGCCGCTGGTCGAATCGCTCGACTCGGTGGGTGGCGCCGCCGGCAATTCGGTCTACAGACAGGCGACCGACAAGATCCAGAGCGAGGTCGCCACCGGCGCCAGCCTGACGTCCGCCATGACCAACGCCAACGTGTTCCCGAGCATGGTGCTGCAGATGACCGCCATTGGCGAGGAATCCGGCGCGCTCGACCACATGCTGGGCAAGGCGGCCGACTTCTACGAGGCCGAGGTCGACGAAATGGTGGCGGGCCTGTCGAGCCTGATGGAACCCATCATCATCGTGGTGCTGGGCACCCTCATCGGCGGCATCGTGGTGTCGATGTACCTGCCGATCTTCAAGCTCGGCCAGGTGGTTTGATGCCCGAGGCAGTCGCCGTGCTGGCCGCGATGGGCGGCGTGTTGGGCCTGATGGTCGGCAGCTTTCTGAACGTGGTGATCTACCGGCTGCCCCGAATGATGGAGCACCAGTGGGCCGCCGAATGCGCCGCGCTGGCCGGCCAGCCCGTGGCCGCGCAAGAACGGTTCAACCTGCTGGTACCGCGCTCGCGCTGCCAGGCCTGCGGCCACCCGATCCGCTGGTACGAGAACATCCCCGTCCTGAGCTACCTCTTCCTGCGCGGCAAGTGCTCGGCCTGCGGCGTGCCAATCAGCCCGCGCTACCCCTTGGTCGAGTTGGTCACCGGGCTGCTGTTTGCCTGGTGCGTGTGGCGCTGGGGCTGGTCGTGGACGGCCGCCGCCTGGTGCGCCTTTTCGGCCACGCTGGTCGCGCTGACGCTGATCGACTGGGACACCACCCTGCTGCCCGACGACATGACCCTGCCCCTGCTGTGGCTGGGCCTGATCGCCGCCGCCCTGCACGTGACTGCCGTGCCGCTGGCCGACGCGGTATGGGGCGCGGTGGCCGGCTACCTGTCGCTGTGGCTGGTGTACTGGGCGTTCCGGCTGGCAACCGGCAAGGAAGGCATGGGCTTTGGCGACTTCAAGCTGTTTGCCGCACTGGGTGCCTGGTTCGGCTGGCCGGCGCTGGTGCCCATCATCCTCATGGCCTCGGTGATTGGCGCCCTGGTGGGTATCGGCATGAAGCTGACCGATTCACTGCGCGAAGGCGGCGTGGTGCCCTTTGGCCCATTCCTGGCCATGGCCGGCCTCACCGCCATGGTGTTCGGCCCGGCAACCATGCTGCGCGTGATCGGGCTCTGACGCCATGGCGGCATTGCTCGGCTTGACCGGCGGCATCGGCAGCGGCAAGAGCACCGTGGCACGCGTGCTTGCCGGGCTGGGCGCCGCCGTCATTGACGCCGACGCCATTTCGCGCGCCATGACGGCCGCCAACGGCCCCGCGCTGCCGGCCATTGCCGAAGCCTTTGGCCCCACCATGATCGGCACCGACGGCGCGCTCGACCGCGCGGCGATGCGCGCGCAGGTTTTCCACGACGACGGCGCGCGGCGCCGACTGGAAGCCATCATCCACCCTCTGGTCGCCGCCGAGACCGACCGCCAAACGCGCGGCGCGCTCGACACCGGCCACGCGCTGCTGGTCTATGACGTGCCATTGCTGGTCGAATCGGGCACGCGCTGGCGCGCCAAGGTGGACCGGGTCCTGGTGGTCGACTGCGAACCGGCGACCCAGATCGAGCGCGTGATGGCGCGCAACGGCTTGCCCCGGGCGCAGGTCGAGCAAATCGTGGCCGCGCAGGCAACGCGCGCGCAGCGACTGGCGGCAGCCGACCTGGTGTTGTTCAACGGCGCCGGCGTCACGCTGGAGGCATTGCAGGCCCAGGCGCGCCAGGCCGCCGCGGCCTTCAAGCTATGATGCGCCGTCCCCCTGAAGGCGCCATCGCTTGATCCTGTACGAGTACCCCTTCAACGAACGCGTCCGCACCTACCTGCGGCTGGAGCACCTCGTCGACCGCCTCGGCCAATTGATGGCACGCGACAGCGCGCTCGACCACCACTTCGCGCTCATCACCCTGTTCGAGGTCATGGACGTTTCCGGCCGGGCCGACCTGAAATCCGACGTGCTCAAGGACCTGGAGCGGCAGCGCACGCACATGGCGGCGTTTCGCGGCAACCCGGCCATTTCCGAAGCCTCGCTCGACGCCTTTCTGGGGCGCGTGGACGACGCCTTCCAGCAGCTCAGCCAGCAACTGGGCAAACCGGGTCACGAAATGTCCGAAAACGAGTGGCTGATGGGCATCCGCAGCCGCGCCGTCATTCCGGCCGGCACCTGCAGCTTCGACCTGCCCGCCTACCACGCCTGGCAGCACGGCCCCGCCGCCGCGCGGCGCGCCGACCTGCAAGGCTGGGCGGCATCGCTCGCGCCCATGGCGCAGGCCGTGATGCTGTTGCTGCAGATCCTGCGCGACTCGGGCCGACCGCAGAAAATGGTGGCGACCGCCGGGCAATTTCAGCAAACGTTGCCGCAAAACCGCGCGTTCCAACTGCTGCGTCTGCGCGTCGACGAAGCGCTGCAACTGGTGCCCGAAATCAGCGGCAACCGGCTTGTCGCCTCGGTACGCCTGATGCGGCAGGACGAAGACGGCAAGCTGCAGCTGGCGCGCGAAGACGCGCCCTTCGAGCTGGCTCTTTGCGCATGACCGACCGTCCCGCACCACCCGCTGCCCCGGCGCGCACGGTGCGCTGCCCCGCTTGCGGCGGCCCCAGCGTATTCGCTCCGCAAAACCCGTATCGCCCTTTCTGCAGCGAACGCTGCAAGCTGCAGGACCTGGGTGCATGGGCCAGCGAAAGCTTTCGGGTCGAAGCGCAGGAAGCCGATGGCGCCGCAGGCGATTCGCCGCCACCGCTGCAGTAGGCCGATTCAGCCATTTATTGGCGTCTGGCGCCCGACTGGCAAGCGCCAGAGGCTACCAATTCAATAGCGCCCTAGGCAACCGCCTCATCGCCCAGCCATTGCAGTACCGGCAAGGCGCCGGGCAGCACGGGCGCCACCTGCACCGGCAGCCGCGACCAGACGAAGGACTGGCCCTCGCGCATTTGCAGCGCGCCGCGCCATGCCCGCACCTTGCAGAAATGCAGCCGCACCAGCGCGTGGGGGTAATCCACCACCTGCTCGCGCCAGCGCTGGACGCCGGGCAGCGAAATCTCGATCCCCAGCTCCTCGTGCAACTCGCGCGCCAGCGCCTGCTCCACGCTCTCGCCCGGCTCCAGCTTGCCGCCCGGAAACTCCCAGTAGCCCGCATACACCTTGCCCTGCGGCCGCGACGTCAGCAAAAAACGCCCGTCCGGCATGAGCAACACGCCCACCGCCACATCGACCACCGGCCGATCACCCGCCGTCTCGCGCTGCACATGCCCATCGGCGGTCAAGATCCCCGTCATGTCACATTCCAAAGCGAAGGGGCCGCGGAGCAGGCCAGGCGAGGGCGCCATGGCCGGACCTGTGCCGGCCATCGGCGCCGTCCCCCAGTGGGGGAAGGCGGCCGCAGGCCGACTCAGGGGGCGTCATTTCTTCCCATGTAATCCCGCGCAAACTGATACGCCACCCGTCCAGAGCGCGAGCCGCGCTCCAGCGCCCAGACCAGCGATTCCGGCCCCGCCGCCTCGATCTGCGCAGGCGTGGCCCCCAGCGCGCGCATCCACTGCGCGACGATGGCCAAGTATTCGTCCTGACTGAACGGGTAGAAGCTGACCCACAGCCCGAAGCGCTCGGACAAGGAAATCTTTTCTTCGATCACCTCGCCGGGATGCACCTCGCCATCGTCGGTGTGCGTGTAGCTCAGGTTGTCCTTCATGTACTCGGGCAGCAGGTGCCGGCGGTTGCTGGTGGCGTACACCAGCACATTGGGCGTGCTGGCGGCCACGCTGCCGTCCAGAATGCTCTTGAGCGCCTTGTACCCCGGCTCGCCCTCGTCAAAGCTCAGGTCGTCGCAGTAGATGATGAATTTTTCCGGCCGCCCGGCCACCACATCCACGATGTCGGGCAGGTCGGTCAGTTCAGCCTTGTCGACTTCGATCAGCCGCAGCCCCTGCGGCGCGTACGTGTTCAGGCAGGCTTTGATGAGCGACGACTTGCCCGTGCCGCGCGCTCCCGTCAGCAGCACGTTGTTGGCCGGCCGCCCTTCAACGAACTGGCGCGTGTTGCGCTCGATCTTGTCCTTCTGCGCGTCGATTTCCTTCAAATCGGAAAGCGCAATGCTGCCCACGTGGCGCACCGGCTCCAGCACGCCGTGGCCGCTGGCGCGCTTGCGATAGCGCCACGCCACCGACTGCGACCAGTCGGGCGCGCCCAAGGGCTGCGGCAGCACCGCTTCGATGCGTTCGATCAGTTGTTCGGCCTTTTCGATCAGGCGTGCAAAGTATTCAGTCATTTCGGCACCCAGCGCTTGCTGGTTAAGCGCGCGCAGCTATTGTTTTCATAGAAACACCCCATGGCTGCGGAGCAAGCCACGCCAGTAAACGTCGTGCCCGGACCTGCGCCGGGCACTGGCGTTGTCCACCTTCGCGCAGCAAGAAGGGGGAAGCCGCGTGAGCGGCTCAGGGGGTTGTTCCGAATCCAGCTCAGGGGGATGCATCAAGACCTGTAATCGGCGTTGATGCTCACATAGTCGTGGCTCAGGTCGCAGGTCCACACCGTATCGCTGGCGCTGCCGCGGCCCAGGTTCACGCGCACGGTGATTTCGGACTGCTTCATCACGCGCTGGCCGTCTTCCTCGCGGTAAGCCGGGTTGCGCCCGCCCTGCACCGCCACGTGCACGTCGTCCAGATGCAGGTCGATCCGGGTCTGGTCCAGATCGTCGATGCCGGCATAGCCGACCGCCGCCAGGATGCGGCCCAGGTTAGGGTCGCTGGCGAAGAACGCCGTTTTGACCAGCGGCGAATGCGCAATCGCGTAGGCCACCTGACGGCATTCCGCGGCGGTCTTGCCGCCGTTGACCTGGATGGTGATGAACTTGGTCGCCCCTTCACCATCGCGCACGATGGCCTGCGCCAGCTGGCGTGCCACGCCCAGCATCGCGGCCTTCAGCGCCTGGCCGTCGGGCGAGTCGAGCGAGGTGACGGGAGCATTGGCGGCCTGCTGCGTGGCGATGACGACAAACGAGTCGTTGGTCGAGGTGTCGCCGTCGATGGTGACGCGGTTGAACGAGCCGTCCGCCAGCTCCAGCGCCAATTGGTTCATCAGCGACGGATCGATGCGCGCGTCGGTCGCCAGGAAGCCCAGCATCGTCGCCATGTTGGGGCGGATCATGCCCGCGCCCTTGCTGATGCCGGTGACCGTGATCTCGACACCGCCCACCTGGGCCTTGGCGCTGGCGGCTTTGGGCACGGTGTCGGTGGTCATGATGCCTTCGGCGGCGCGCGCCCAGTGGGCGGGTTGTGCGTCGGCGATGGCGGCGGGCAGGCCGGCGACGATGCGGTCGACGGGCAGCGGCTCCATGATCACGCCGGTCGAGAACGGCAGCACCTGGGCGGCGTCGAGCTTGAGCAGCCCCGCCAGTGCATCGCAGGTCTGGCGTGCGCGGGCCAGGCCGTCTTCACCCGTGCCGGCGTTGGCGTTGCCGGTGTTCACCACCAGCGCGCGAATCGGCGCGCCACCTGCCAGCCGTTCGCGGCAGATCTGCACTGGCGCGGCGCAAAAGCGATTGCGCGTGAACACACCGCCAACGCTGGCGCCTTCGTCCAGCAGGAACACCGTCAGGTCCTTGCGGTGGGCCTTGCGCACACCCGCTTCGGCCACGCCGATTCGGACACCGGCGACAGGGTGCAGTTGCGTGGGATCGGGGGCCTGCAGGTTCACGGGCATGGTGCGTCCTTCCGGTCGATGAGTTGAATGAAAAATCAGGCTCGGGCGCTTGCCAGAAGCCCGCGGTTAGCTATCTTAATAATAGCAACGTCGCCAAAAGAAAACACGGGCCCGAAGCCCGTGTGGCGCAACGCCGGTCCGCCGTTAGTTCAGCGCGCCGTGGCATTGCTTGTATTTCTTGCCGCTGCCGCAGGGGCACGGGTCGTTGCGGCCCACGCGCGGCACCGCGTCGGCCGCGGCCGCGCCACCCAGCGCAGCCGCACCGCGCAGGGCGGACTCGGGCACCGTCTGCGCTTCGCCGGTCTCGCTGGGCGCGGTGTAGGTCACGTTGGTCACGTGCTCGCCGCGCTGCTCGATCTGCTCGGCCGCCGCCTCGACCTGGTCGCCGGACTGGATGCGCACCGTCATTAGCTGGCGCGTGACCTCGTTCTTGACCACGTCCAGCAACTGGCCGAACAGCTCGAACGCCTCGCGCTTGTATTCCTGCTTGGGCTGCTTCTGTGCATAGCCGCGCAGGTGAATGCCCTGGCGCAGATAGTCCAGCGCGGACAGGTGCTCACGCCAGTTGGTGTCGATGGCCTGCAGCAGCACGGCGCGCTCGAACGGGCGGAAGTTCTCCTGCCCGACCTGCGCGATCTTGGCGGCGTAGGCATGGTTGGCGGCATCGACCACCTTTTCGAGCACGTCCTCGTCGGTGATGGCCGTGGAAGACTCGACCTCCTTGGTCAGCGGCAGCTCGATCTGCCACTCGTCGGCCAGCACTTTTTCAAGGCCGGGGATGTTCCACTGCTCTTCGACCGATTCGGCGGGCACGTACTGGCGCACCAGGTCGGTGAAGCAGCCTTCGCGCAGGGCAGAGATCTGGCCCGACAGATCCTCGGCGTCGAGAATGTCGTTGCGCTGCTGGTAGATCACCTTGCGCTGGTCGTTGGAGACGTCGTCGTACTCCAGCAGCTGCTTGCGGATGTCGAAGTTGCGCGCCTCGACCTTGCGCTGCGCGCTTTCGATGCTGCGAGTGACGATGCCGGCTTCGATGGCCTCGCCCTCGGGCATCTTCAGCTTGTCCATGATGGCGCGCACGCGGTCGCCGGCAAAGATGCGCATCAGCGCGTCGTCCAGGCTGAGGTAGAAGCGCGACGAGCCCGGGTCGCCCTGGCGGCCCGAGCGACCGCGCAGCTGGTTGTCGATGCGGCGGCTTTCATGCCGCTCGGTGGCGATGATGCGCAGGCCGCCCATCGACTTGATCAGGTCGTGGTCCTTCTGCCAGTTGGCCCGCAGGTCGGCAATACGCTTCTCGCGCGTGGCGGCGTCCAGCGATTCGTCGGCCTCCAGCGCCTGCACGGCCTTCTCGACGTTGCCGCCCAGCACGATGTCGGTGCCGCGCCCCGCCATGTTGGTGGCGATGGTGATCATCTTGGGCCGGCCGGCCTGCGCCACGATGTCGGCTTCGCGCGCGTGCTGCTTGGCGTTCAGCACTTGGTGCGGCAGCTTCTGCTTCTGCAGCAGGTCGGCGATGATTTCCGAGTTCTCGATCGACGTCGTGCCCACCAGCACCGGCTGGCCGCGCTCAAAGCAATCGCGAATGTCGGCGATGGCGGCGTCGTACTTTTCCTTGGTCGTCTTGTAGACGCGGTCCAGCTGGTCGTCGCGCTTGCTGGGCTTGTTGGGCGGAATCACCACGGTTTCCAGGCCATAGATATCCTGGAATTCGTAGGCCTCGGTGTCGGCCGTGCCGGTCATGCCGGCCAGCTTGTTGTAGAGGCGGAAGTAGTTCTGGAAGGTGATCGAGGCCAGCGTTTGGTTCTCGGCCTGGATCGGCACGCCTTCCTTGGCCTCCACCGCCTGGTGCAGGCCGTCGCTCCAGCGGCGGCCGCTCATCAGGCGGCCGGTGAATTCGTCGACGATGACGATCTCGGGCCCCTGCTCGCCCTGCTGCACCACGTAATGCTGGTCGCGGTGGTACATGTAGTGCGCGCGCAGCGCGGCATTGAGATGGTGCATCAGCGAGATGTTGGCCGGGTCGTACAGGCTGGTGCCCTCGGGGATCAACCCGCGCTCGGCCAGGATGCGCTCGGCCGTCTCATGGCCCTGCTCGGTCAGGTAGACCTGATGCGTCTTCTCGTCGGCGGTGAAGTCGCCCGGCTGGATCACGCCCAGACCGGTGCGCGGGTCGGCCTCGCCTTCCTGGCGCACCAGGCGCGGCACGATGTCGTTGATGGCCAGATACAGCGCTGTGTGGTCTTCAGCCTGGCCGCTGATGATGAGCGGCGTGCGCGCTTCGTCGATCAGGATCGAGTCCACCTCGTCGACGATGGCGTAGTTGAGCTTGCGCTGCACGCGGTCGCCCGTCTCGTACACCATGTTGTCGCGCAGGTAGTCGAAGCCGAACTCGTTGTTGGTGCCGTAGGTAATGTCGGCGTGGTAGGCGGCCTGCTTGTCCTCTCGCGGCATCTGCGGCAGGTTGACGCCCACCGTCAAGCCCAGGAAGTTGTACAGACGCCCCATCCACTGGGCATCGCGGTTGGCCAGGTAGTCGTTCACCGTCACCACGTGCACGCCGTTGCCGGCCAGTGCGTTCAGGTACACCGGCAGCGTGGCGGTGAGCGTCTTGCCCTCGCCGGTGCGCATTTCGGCGATCTTGCCTTCGTGCAGCGCCATGCCACCGATCAGCTGCACGTCAAAGTGGCGCATCTTCATGACGCGCTTGGAGCCCTCACGCACCACGGCGAAGGCCTCGGGCAGCAACTTTTCGAGGCTTTCGCCGCCCGCGACGCGGTCCTTGAACTCCTGCGTCTTGGCTCGCAGCTCGTCGTCGCTCAGTTTTTCCAGCGCGGGCTCCATGGCGTTGATCGCCGCGGCGCTCTTGCGGTATTGCTTGAGCAGGCGATCATTGCGGCTGCCGAAAATCTTGGTGAGGAAGTTGGAAGTGGCCATGCGTGCGCGGTCATCGCGATGCCCACGAGGGCGCACCGAACGACGATCGACTATCCAGAAAAAATCCAGTGACGTGAAGCTGGGGGCTGTGCGGCCGCATGCAAGGCTCGAACAAACGCCCACATGCCCAAACCGCCCGCGCTTCGCGGGACAACCATGCATTTTAACTGGCCCGGCATGCGCATAATGAGCCGGTCGGCTTCCCGCCCCATGCACTCTCATGACCTTTACCCTGCCTCGATCCGCCCTCACGCTGCAACAGGCCGCCGCACAGGCGCCGGTGCTGGCGCGGCTGAGCGAACTGGCTGTTGAATCGAAAGCGCGCCTGGCGGTGGTGCTGCCCCTGCTGCCGCCCGCGTTGCGCCCGCTGGTGCGCGCGGGCGCGCCGGATGCCGACACCTGGACCTTGCTGGTGCCGCACAACGCCGCGGCGGCCAAGCTGCGGCAGTTGACGCCAGCGCTGGTTTCAGCCCTGGCGACAGCGGGCCACCCCGTGACCACCATCCGCGTCAAGGTGGCGCGTCCCACCCCTTGAACAACAGAAAGCCCGCATCCCCTGGAGGCGATGCGGGCTGAAATGGTGCCGGCTGTCGGATTCGAACTGACGACCTACCGCTTACAAGGCGGGTGCTCTACCAACTGAGCTAAGCCGGCGCAAACAGGTGGGATTCTAGCGATATGCGTCGCATCACTTGATGCGCTTGAGCGCCGGTCGCTGGCGCTGCGGGGGCGGCGGCGGATCGGTGGGCTGGTCATCGTCTGAATCGGCGCTGGGCACCAGCTGCATGCCGCCGCGCGGGGCCGCTTCGACCACTGGCGGTGCGTCGGGGTGGGCCGGAGCATCGGCGTCGTCCGCGACGCCATCGTCGGCCACCTGAGGCACGGGCACCGGAAAGGCCATGCCCTGCCCGTTTTCACGCGCATAGATGGCGATGACGCGGTCCATCGGCACCATGATGTCGCGCGGCACGCCGCCAAAGCGCGCCTTGAACTCGACGAACTCGTTGCCGAGCTTGAGGCCGCTGGTGGCGTCAAAGCTGATGTTGAGCACGATCTCGCCGTTTTGCACGTACTCGCGCGGCACCTGCACCGTGTCGTCGGCCAGCACGGCGATGTAGGGCGTCAGCGCGTTGTCGGTGCACCACTCGTACAGCGCCCGAATCAGGTACGGGCGGGTCGAACTGGATTCGAGCGCGTTCATCATCGGCGGCGGCCTTTACTTGCGCATCACCTTTTCGGATGGCGTCAGGGCTTCGATGTAGGCAGGACGCGAGAAGATGCGTTCGGCGTACTTCAGCAGCGGCGCGGCGTTCTTCGACAGGTCGATGCCGTAGTAGTCGAGGCGCCACAGCAGCGGTGCCAGCGCGACGTCCAGCATCGAGAAGTTCTCGCCCAGGATGTACTTGTTCTTGAGGAACACGGGCGCCATCTGCGTCAGGCGGTCGCGGATGTTGGCGCGCGCTTTCTCCAGCGCTTTTTCGTTGCTCTTGCTGGCACGGTTTTCCAGCGTCGACACGTGGGTGAACAGTTCCTTCTCGAAGTTGAGCAGGAACAGTCGCACCCGCGCGCGATCCACCGGGTCGCCCGGCATCAGCTGAGGGTGGGGGAAGCGCTCATCGATGTACTCGTTGATGATGTTCGACTCGTACAGGATCAGGTCGCGCTCGACCAGGATCGGCACCTGGCCGTACGGGTTCATCACCCCGATGTCCTCGGGCTTGTTGTAGAGGTCCACATCGCGGATCTCGAAATCCATGCCCTTCTCGAACAGCACGAAGCGGCAGCGATGGGAAAAGGGGCAGGTCGTACCGGAATACAGCACCATCATGTCGGCAGGCTCCTTAAAACCGAAGGAGTGGGGAAGCGCCCGTCGGGCGCCTCGCCACTCCGCAACCCCGGCTGGCGCCGGGGCGTGATCGAGAAAAGATTATTTGACGTCTTTCCAGTACGCGGCGTTCAGGCGCCACGCCACCAGGGTGAACAGCAGCAGGAACAGCAGCACCCACACGCCGATGGCGATGCGGTTGTTCTGCGCCGGCTCGCCCATCCACTGCAGGAAGTTCACCAAGTCACCGACGGCAGTGTCGTACTCCTGCGGCGTCATGGCGCCAGCGGTGACCTGCTCCCAGCGGCCGGTGAATGCGTGGACTTCGTGCCCGTGCTCCTCACGCGTTTCGTACACGGGCTTGCGCTCGCCCTGCAGTTGCCACAGCGGGTGCGGCATGCCGATGTTGGGGAACGCCAGATTGTTCCAGCCGGTGGGCTTGACCGGGTCGCGGTAGTAGCTGCGCAGCAACGTGTAGAGATAGTCGGCCCCCGAGCCGTTGGCGCCCGCGCGCGAGCGCGCGACCAGCGTCAGGTCAGGTGGGTTGGCGCCAAACCAGGCCTTGGCCTGCGCGGGGTCGATGGCCGACTTCATCATGTCGCCAACCTTGTCGGACGTGAACAGCAGGTTGTCCTTGATTTGCTGGTCATTCAGCCCCAGGTCGCGCAGGCGGTTGTAGCGCATGAAGGTGGCCGAGTGGCAGCTGAGACAGTAGTTGACGAAGATCTTTGCACCGTTCTGCAACGAGGCCTGATCGGTCAACTTGCCCGGCGCCTTGTCCCATGCAATGCCGCCGCCGGCTGCGTGCGCAGCGGCGATGTTCATGGCCAGCGCCAGCCCGAGAAGCAGTTTCTTCCAGAGGTTCATTTTGCTTTTCTCCCGGGTGCTCAGTGCGGCTTGAAGGTAACGCGGTCCGGCACCGGCTTGGGCTCGCCCTGCTGGCTCCACCAAGGCATCAGCAGGAAGAAGCCGAAGTAGAACAGCGTGCCGATCATGGCGACCAGTTCGTTGGTGAGCCAGGCCAGCGACGGCGTGGCGAAGATCGGGCCCGGCACCATGATGCCAAGCACCATCAGGATCAGGAACCACACCACGAACACGGCGTACAGCCACTTGTGCCAGTCAGGTCGGTAGCGGATGGAGCGCGCCGGGCTGCGGTCGAGCCAAGGCAGGAAGAACAGGATGATGACGGCGCCGCCCATGACGACCACGCCCCAGAATTTGGCGTCGAAGGTCTTGAGCAGCGCGATGGCCACCACGCCGGCCACGGCCAGCCCCACTTTCAGCGCCATCGAGCAGCGGCACTTCAGGAAGGCCAGCACCACGCCCAGCGCGATGATGGCGCACAGCACGTTGACCATCACACCGTTGGTGGCGCGCAGCATCGAGTAGAAGGGCGTGAAATACCACACCGGCGCGATGTGCAGCGGCGTCACCAACGGGTCGGCCGGCACGAAGTTGTTGTACTCGAGGAAGTAGCCACCCATCTCCGGCGCGAAGAACACCACGGCGAAGAACACCATGAGGAACACGCCCACGCCCATGATGTCGTGCACCGAGTAGTAGGGATGGAACGGGATGCCGTCGGCCGGGGCGTCGGGCGACCAGCGGTTGCCCTTGGGGCCCTTCTTGATTTCGATGCCGTCGGGGTTGTTCGAGCCCACGTCGTGCAGCGCCAGCAGGTGCGCCACGATCAGGCCGATCAGCACCAGCGGCACGGCGATGACGTGGAAGCTGAAGAAGCGGTTCAGCGTGGCGTCACCCACCACGTAGTCGCCGCGGATCAGCAGCGCCAGATCGGGGCCGATGAAGGGAATGGCGGAGAACAGGTTCACGATCACCTGCGCGCCCCAGTAGGACATCTGACCCCAGGGCAGCAGATAGCCCATGAAGGCCTCGGCCATCAGCGCCAGGAAGATGGCGCAGCCGAAGATCCAGACCAGTTCGCGCGGCTTGCGGTAACTGCCGTACAGCAGGCCGCGGAACATGTGCAGATAGACGACGATGAAAAACGCCGATGCGCCCGTGGAGTGCATGTAGCGAATGAACCAGCCACCCGGCACGTCGCGCATGATGTATTCGACCGAGGCAAAGGCAATGGGCGGCGCGCCCAAAATGCCGCCCACGGGGCCGGCGTCCGGCTTGTAGTGCATCACCAGGAAGATGCCGGTGACGATCTGGATCACCAGCACCAGCATGGCCAGCGAGCCGAAGAAATACCAGAAGTTGAAGTTCTTCGGCGCGTAGTACTCCGACATGTGCTTGCGGTATTCCGCAAACGCGGTCGGAAAGCGATTCTCGAACCAGTTGGTTACCTTGGCGCCCAAGGGCGCGTTGGGGGAGATTTCCTTGAACTCTGCCATGGCCGCCTCTTTATGCCTTCTTGTCTTCGCCGATCAGCAGCTTGCTGTCGGACAGGTACATGTGGGGCGGCACCTCCAGGTTGTCGGGCGCCGGCTTGTTCTTGAACACGCGTCCCGCCAGGTCGAAGGTGGAGCCGTGGCAGGCGCACAGAAAGCCGCCTTGCCAGTTGTCGGGCAGCGACGGCTGCGCGCCGGTTGCAAACTTGTCGCCGGGCGAGCAGCCCAGGTGCGTGCAGATGCCAATGACCACCAGCAGCTCGGGCTTGATGGAGCGGGTCTCGTTCTTGGCGTATTCGGGCGTCGGGAACGCGGTGCGCTCGGAATTCGGGTCCGCCACCTCGGCGTCGGTTTTCTTCAGCGAGGCCAGCTGCTCGGGCGTGCGGCGCATGATCCATACCGGCTTGCCGCGCCATTCGACGGTGACTTTCTCGCCCGGCTTGACCGAGGAGATGTCCACCTCGACGGCGGCGCCGGCGGCCTTGGCCTTTTCGGACGGCGCGAAGCTGCTGACGAAGGGCGTGGCCAGTGCCACGGCGCCGGCGGCACCGACGCAACTCGAGGCGATCAGCCAGGTGCGCTTGGTGCCGTCTAGGGGCGCGGGGGTGAAGTTGCTGGACGGTGCGTCGCTCATGGCTGTCCTCTGCGGATGATTTTTCGTGCTCGAATCAATCAAGGATTGTAGCGGAGCGCAACAAGCGTTCTTGGCGCGCGGCGGGGTGGGATTGACAGCGCGCGAGCAGCGAGAATACTGGCGGTCTGTTCACCACCCTTTGGAGGAAAAATACATGGGCATGATGCAAGAGTTCCGGGAATTCGCGGTCAAGGGCAACGCCATCGACCTGGCGGTCGGCGTGATCATCGGCGGGGCGTTCGGCAAGATCGTCGACTCGATCGTGGGCGACCTGATCATGCCGGTCGTCGGCAAGCTGTTTGGCGGGCTCGACTTTTCCAGCTACTACATTCCGCTGGCCGGCCAGGCCGCGGGCATGCCGCTGGAAGCCGCCAAGAAGGCCGGCGCCGTGTTCGCCTACGGCAACTTCATCACCATCCTGGTCAACTTCATCCTGCTGGCGTTCATCATCTTCATGATGGTCAAGCAGATCAACCGCCTGAAGAAGGAAGAGCCGGCGCCCGCGCCCGAGGCCCCGGCGGAAGAAGTGCAACTGCTGCGCGAAATCCGCGACAGCCTGAAGCGCTGATAGCTATCTAAACAGTAGCCACAAACGCCCGCCAGCCCAGCGCTGCGGGCGTTTTTTATTGCGACAGCTGGCGCGCCATGCGGGTGGCGGCGATCAGGCTCGACGCATCGGCCACGCCGCGCCCGGCGATGTCGAAGGCGGTACCGTGGTCGGGGCTGGTGCGCACCAGCGGCAGGCCCAGCGTCACGTTCACGCCCTGCTCCACGCCCAGGTATTTCACGGGAATCAGCCCCTGGTCGTGGTACATCGCCACCACCACGTCGAATTCGGCAAAACCGCGCGCCCGCATGAACACCGTGTCGGGCGCAAACGGGCCGCGTGCGTCGATGCCTTCGGCGCGCGCCTGCGCGATGGCGGGGGCAATGACGTCGGCCTCTTCGGTGCCAAACAAACCGCCCTCGCCCGCATGAGGGTTCAGCCCGGCGACCGCGATGCGCGGCGTTTTTTGTAGCGCCGCACCAACAGATTGATGCGTAATGCGCAGGGTCTGAAGAATATTTTCAGCCGTCACCTGCTCGATGGCGCGGCGCAACGAGAGGTGAATGCTGACCAGCACGGTGCGCAGTTCGTCGTTGGCCAGCATCATGCGCACCGGCACTTGGCTGACCGGGCGGCCCCCGTGTTCGGCCGCCACGGCCTGCAGCAGTTCGGTGTGGCCGGGGTAGCGCGCATACGGATCGCCAGCGGCGGCCAGCGCCTCCTTGTGCAGGGGCGCGGTCACCAGGGCCGCGATGTCGCCGCGCAGCGCGGCCCGGGCGGCCCAGAACACGGCATCGCCCGCCAGCCGGCCGCCGTCGGCACTGACCTGCCCCAGCGGCACCGGCTGCGGCGGCGGCTCGACCACCTGCAGCACCGGCACGCAGCGCGGCGGCGCGCACAAGGCGTCGGCGGGCTGTTCGATGGCGGCCACCGGCAGCGCCACGCCCTCGCCCGTCACCCCAGCGGCGGCGCGCCGCAGGGTGGCCACGTCACCGGCGACGAAGCAGCCGCGCATGACGTCGGGCGCGTCGCGGAAGGCCTTGGCGATGATCTCGGGGCCGATGCCGGCCGGGTCGCCCATGGTCACGGCCAGCGGCCGCAGGCCGGGCGGGGTTTCAAGCAATTTCAGCCTCCAGCGCTTGTCCAGACAGCGCAATCAGCTACCTTTTCAGTAGCATTCGTCACGCCGGGTTGTCGATCTCGATGAATTCGTGGGCGATGCCCAACTGCGCCGCCACGTGCGCCGCCAACGCAGGCGCGCCGTAGCGTTCGGTGGCGTGGTGGCCGCAGGCGTAGAACACCACGCCGCATTCGCGCGCCAGGTGGGCCTGCGGCTCGGAAATCTCGCCCGTGATGAAGGCCTGCGCCCCCGCGGCGATGGCCGATTCAAAATAACCCTGCGCGCCGCCACTGCACCACGCTATTTTGTTGATAGCTTCATGCGCTTGCCCCACCTGCGTGACGGGGCGATGCAGCACGTGCTCCAGCTGCCACGCCAGCACGTCGGCGTCTGCAAAGGCTTCGCCGTCGGCGCGGTGGCCGATAAAGCCCAGGTCCTGCTCGCCGAAGCGCCCCGTGGCCTGCAGCCCCAGTCGCTGGCCCAGTTGCGCGTTGTTGCCCAGCGTGGGGTGCGCGTCCAGCGGCAGGTGGTAGGCCAGCAGGTTGATGTCGTGCGCCAGCAGGCGCTTCAGGCGCTCCTTCATCCACCCCGTGACGGTCCCGTCCTGCCCGCGCCAGAACAGCCCGTGGTGCACCAAGATGGCGTCGGCCCCGGCGGCGATGGCGGCGTCGATCAGCGCGCGGCTGGCCGTCACGCCGCTGACCAGCTTGGCGATGCGCGGCTTGCCCTCGACCTGCAGGCCATTGGGGCCGTAGTCCTTGAAGCGCTCGGGCTGCAGCTCGGCGTGGCAGGCGGCCAGCAGCGCGGCGCGGTCGATGGCGGTGGCAGAAGACATGGCCGCATTTTCGGCCAATCGTGCGGCCGCCGCGCACGGGGCGGATCTGCGTCCCCAGTCGCTTTACCCGCGATTTACGGGGTCTTCAGTTGGCTTTCAGATAACGCATGGACACTTATGGTCACACAGCTCACGCATGACGCGTGAGGCAGAGCGGAGAGTGAAGATGAAAAAAATCCATTGGAGTTTCTGGGGCTTGCTGCTGGCGCTGACCGGCCTGTGGCTGCTGGCCGATACCTGGTGGCCCGCGCAGGGCGGCTTTTTTGCCTTTCGCACCGTGTGGGTGCAATACAGCGGCGTGCTGGCCATGGCCATGATGTCGGTGGCGATGGTGCTGGCCACGCGGCCCCGCTGGCTCGAGCCGCACCTGGACGGTCTGGACAAGATGTACCGTCTGCACAAGTGGCTGGGCATTGGCGCGCTGGTGGTGGGCATCGTGCACTGGCTGTGGGCCAAGGGTGCCAAGTGGGCGGTTGGCTGGGGTTGGCTGCAAAAGCCGGCGCGCGGCGGCACGCCGCCCGAATTCACCGGCCTGGAAGCCGTGCTGCGCGGCTGGCGCGGGCTGGCCGAAGGGCTGGGTGAATGGGCCTTTTACGCCGCCGTGGTGCTGATCGCGCTGGCGCTGATCAAGCGCTTTCCGTACCGCCTGTTCGCCAAGACGCACCAGCTGCTGGCCGTGGCTTATCTGGTGCTGGCCTTCCACACCGTGGTGCTGGTCAAGTTCGATTACTGGACGCAGCCCGTCGGCTGGGTGATGGCGCTGCTGACGGCGGCGGGCACGGTGTCGGCGCTGTGGGTGCTGGCCGGCCGCGTGGGCGCGGCGCGCAAGGTCGGCGGCCAGATCGAGGCGCTGCAACCCTACCCCGCGCTGGGCGTGCTGGAAACCACGCTGCGCCTGGATGAAGGCTGGCGCGGCCACCGCGCGGGTCAGTTCGCCTTCGTCACCTCCAGCCGCGCCGAGGGCGCGCACCCCTACACCATCGCCTCGGCGTGGGACGCGCAGACGCGGCGCATCACCTTCATCACCAAGGCACTGGGCGACCACACCTCCGCGCTGCCGCAAAAGCTGCGCACGGGCCAGGCCGTGACGGTGGAAGGCCCCTACGGCTGCTTTACCTTCGACAGCCCCGAAGCGCGGCAGATCTGGATTGGCGCCGGCATTGGCATCACACCCTTCATCGCCCGCATGAAGCAGCTGGCGCGCGAAGGCGCCCTGCCGCGCGAGATTGACCTGTTCCACCCCACCGCCGTGGCCGACCCGATCGCGCTGGACAAGCTGCGCGCCGACGCGGCCGCCGCCGGCGTGCGCCTGCACGTGCTGGTGGACGGGCGCGACGACCGCCTGTCGGGCGAGCGCCTGCGCGCGGCCGTGCCAGGCTGGCGCGACGCCAGCGTGTGGTTCTGCGGCCCAGCCCGCTTTGGCCAGGCGCTGCGCGCCGATTTGCTGGCGCAGGGCGTGCCAGCCACCGCGTTTCATCAGGAGTTGTTCGAAATGCGCTGAGGCAGGCCAACGCTGGCTGGCTGGCGGCCGGGCGGATAGCTTGCGCGCGCCCGCGCCTTGTCTTTGCGCCCCTCGCCCTAAAATTTGCACCCTGTCCGCCGTGCGCCAGCGCCGGGTCTCCGTTCCAACGAAAGCCTCCCCCCCGATGAAACGCCTCTGGCTCCTGTTCGCCCAAGTGGTCACCGTGCTGCTGGCCGCCTACTTCGTCGTCGGCACGCTGAAACCGCAGTGGCTGCAGCGCGGCGCCGCGGTGCCCGGCAGCACCGGCACCATCTCGATCCTGGAAGCGCCACCCGCGCCCGCCGGCCCGCCCGCGCCCGGCAGCCTGTCGGGCGCGGTGCGCAAGGCGGCGCCGGCGGTGGTCAGCATCAACACCAGCACCAACGCGCGCGGGCCGCAAAGCAACGACCCGTGGTTTCGCTTCTTCTTTGGCGACCGCGCGGACATGCAGCAGCAGTCGGGCCTAGGATCGGGCGTCATCATGAGCCCCGAGGGCTACATCCTGACCAACAACCACGTCGTGGCCGACGCCGACCAGATCGAGGTGGTGCTGCCCGACGCGCGCCGCGCCCCGGCCAAGGTGATCGGCACCGACCCCGAGAGCGACCTGGCGGTGCTGCGCATCACGCTGGACAAGCTGCCCGTGATGACGCTGGGCAATTCCGACGCGCTGCAGGTGGGCGACACGGTGCTGGCCATCGGCAACCCGTTCGGCGTCGGCCAGACGGTGACCAGCGGCATCGTCAGCGCGCTGGGTCGCAACCAGCTGGGCATCAACACGTTCGAGAACTTCATCCAGACCGACGCCGCCATCAACCCCGGCAATTCGGGCGGCGCGCTGACCGACGTCAGCGGCAACCTGATGGGCATCAACACGGCCATCTATTCGCGTTCGGGCGGCAGCATGGGCATCGGCTTTGCCATCCCGGTCAGCACCGCCAAGCAGGTGATGGAAAGCATCGTCAAGAACGGCCAGGTGGTGCGCGGCTGGATCGGCGTGGAACCCAACGAGCTGACGCCCGAGCTGGCGCAGACCTTTGGCGTGCAGACCGGCCAGGGCGTCATGGTCACCGGCGTGCTCAACAGCGGGCCCGCGGCGGCGGCGGGCATCCGTCCGGGCGACGTCATCACGCAGGTGGGCGGCCAGCCGGTGCACACCGTGTCCGAGCTGCTGACGCGCATCGCCGCGCTGGCGCCGGGCCAGGCCGCGCCCTTCGTGCTGCAGCGCCGTGGCGATCGGGTGGAACTGAACGTGACGCCAGCGCAGCGCCCGGTGCTCAGGCCTCAGGCCGCGCCGCAGCGCTGAAAACTATCAAATTCATAGCTAAAAGCGCTTTCACATCAAGCGCTGCGGGCCAATTCAACTGATTGTTGCGCGCGCAGGCGTGGCCGCGCGGCGTGCACCGGCCACTCAGGGCTTGGCTGGCGATTCGGTCTCGCTGTCCTCGGGGGCCTGGGTGTGCTGGATGAATATCCGCGCTGCCCAGATGCCCACTTCGTACAGCAGGCACATGGGAATGGCCAGCGCCAGCTGCGACACCACGTCGGGCGGCGTGACGATGGCGGCGATGACGAAGGCCAGCACGATGAAGTAGCCGCGAAAAGCCTTGAGCTGATCGATACTCACCATGCCCAGCCGCGCCAGCACCACCACGGCGATCGGCACCTCGAACGCCAGGCCAAAGGCCAGGAACATGGTCAGCACGAAGCTCAGGTAAGCCTCGATATCGGGCGCGGCGGTGATGCTCTTGGGCGCAAAGCTCTGGATGAAGGTGAACACCTTGCCAAAGACGAAGAAATAGCAAAACGCCACGCCCATGAAGAACAGCACGGTGCTGGAGATGACCAGCGGCAACACCAGCTTTTTTTCGTGCGAATACAGCCCTGGCGCGACGAACGCCCACACCTGGTAGAGCACCACCGGCAGCGCGATGAGGAAGGCCGCCATCAGCAAAATCTTCAGCGGCACCATGAAGGGCGAGATGACCGAGGTGGCGATCATGGTGGCGCCGGCCGGCAGGTGCGCCACCAGCGGCTGCGCCAGCAGGTCGTACAGCGCGCCGGGGCCGGGGTACAGCGCCAGTGCGCCCGCCACCACGCCGATGGCCACCAGCGCCTTGATCAGCCGGTCGCGCAGCTCCATCAGGTGCGCGACGAAGGGCTGCTCGGTGCCGGCCAATTCGTCTTCGGATTCGGGCTTGGAAGTGGGGTCGTTCATGAGAACAGCGATTGTCGCTGACGGCTCGCGCCGGTGTGCAGGGGCGGCCGGCGCGTCACGCGCCCGGCTTGCGCGGACGGAAGCGCGCCACGCGCGCCGCGCCCGACTGCACCTGCCGCCGCACGCCGTGGCGCACCTTGTACCACTGCGGCGTGGCGCCACGCTTGAGGCGCCAGTTCTTGTTGGGACGGCGGTATTCGGGCGGCGGCGGCTCCCACGCGGGGGTGGTGGCGTCACCCGACGACGTGTCAGCGCTGCCGTCCAGGCCGGCGGTCACGCTGCTCCAGTCCTTTTCGAAGTCGGCCTTGGTGGAGTAGATGCCTTTTTCGACCTCTCGGCCGGCCTCTTCCACCGATTCCTTCATCTTCTTGAGTTCGTCCAGGTCCATTGCCCGGTTGACCTCGGCCTTGACGTCGGCCACGTAGCGCTGCGCCTTGCCCAGCAGCGTGCCCACCGTGCGGGCCACGCGCGGCAGCTTTTCGGGGCCGATGACGATCAGCGCGACGGCGCCGATCAGCGCCATCTTCGAAATACCGAGGTCCAGCATGGAATGGTTGAGCGTTAAGCGTTGAGCGTTCGGCGAAAACCGCCTGCATCACGCTCAACGCCGGACGTCGAACGCTCAACCGGAAAAACCGTCAGGTTTTTTCCTTGGCCTGCACGTCAATGGTTTCCTTGGCGGCGGTGGCCGTGTTGGTCACCTGGCCGGCAGGGGCCTTGTCGGCTTCGGAAGAACCTTCCTTCATGCCGTCCTTGAAGCCCTTGACGGCGCCGCCCAGGTCGGTGCCGATGTTCTTCAGCTTCTTGGTGCCGAAAATCATCACCACGATCAACAGCACGATCAGCCAGTGCCAAATGGAAAAACTACCCATGTCATTCTCCTTGGCGCGGCTCGATGCGCACCGTTCGAGTCATTTTAGACGGCGGGCGTGACCGCAGGTTCCCCCGCCCCGCAATCCCGCCGCGGCGCGAAGCTCAACCCCTCACCCACGGCCGCGGGCCGCCCATCACGTGCACGTGCAGGTGGTGCACTTCCTGCCCGCCTTCGGCACCGGTGTTGACGACGATGCGGTAGCCGCCGTCCGGGTAGGGGTTGCAGCCCTGCTCCAGCGCCAGCCGCGGCGCCAGCGCCATGAGGCGGCCCAGCAGCGCCTCGTGCTCGGGGCCCACGTGCGCCATCGACACGATGTGCGCCTTGGGCACGATGAGAAAGTGCACCGGCGCCCAAGGATGGATGTCGTGAAAGGCAAACAGCTCATCGTCTTCGTAGACCTTCTTTGACGGAATCTGGCCGGCGACGATCTTGCAGAAGATGCAGTTCGGGTCGTGGGCGGGAGCACTCATGGCTTGGCTTTCTCGGCAGGTTGAATCTTGGCGCGGCTGACCTTTTCGACGCTGGAGCGCACACCGACGTCGTCGAAGTGCGCCTGCAGCCAGGCAGCTGCGGCCTCGCGCCCCAGCTGGAACAGGCGGCGCAGAAACGCCACGTCGGCGCGCGCCTTGCTGGCGGCGCCGAATTCGGCCAGCGCCGCGCCGCCGTCCACGCGGTGCAGCAGCACGTCCTTGTAGCGCGCCGGGTCCAGGCGCCCCTCGGCCAGCAGGCGGCTGACGAATTCCATGGCGCGCATCTCGGCCAGCAACGGGGCGTTGAAGGTGATTTCGTTCACGCGCTCCATGATCTCGGGCGCGCTGGCGCCGGGCTTGTAGGGCGACTCGATCGGGTTGATCTGCACCAGCAGCATGTCGGCGCTGCGGGTTTCGTAGATCAGCGGATAGATGGCCGGGTTGCCCGAATAGCCGCCGTCCCAGTAGAACTCGTCGCCCACCTGCACGGCCTGATACAGCGACGGCAGGCAGGCCGAGGCCATCACGGCGTCGGCCGACACCTGGGCGCCGCTGAAGATGTCGCCGCGCCCGGTGCGGATGTTGGTGGCCGTGATGAACAGCTTGAGCTGGCGCTGGCGCGCCAGCAGCTCGAAGTCCACTTCGCGGCGCAGCAGCTCGCGCAGCGGGTTCACGCCGAACGGGTTGGCCTGGTAGGGCGAAATCCACTGCGCGAACCACGGGCCCAGCATCTGCACGCCCGCCAGCGGCAGGCCGGTCATGAAGCTGCCCATGACGCCCACGCCGTCCCAGAAGCGCGACAGCGCGGCGCGCGCGGCTTCGCGCGCATCGCCGCCTTTCAGCCCGTCCTCATGCGCGCGGGCCAAGGCGTGCGCCAGCACCACGCCATTCATGGCACCGGCGCTGGTGCCGCTGGCGCCTTCAAAGCGCAGGCGGCCGTCTTCCAGCAGCGCGTCGAGCACGCCCCAGGTAAAGGCCCCGTGCGAGCCGCCGCCCTGCAGCGCGAGGTTGATGGTTTTGCCTGCCGCGCGGCCGTTGCCGTTTTTTGTCATGCGCCGATTATGCGGAGGTCACAAGACAACGCCGCGAACCGCCGGCCAGCATGGCACACGGTTGGCGGCGTTTCAGGCGTGCGTCAGGCCGTCACGGCGCGCCCGGCGTTCATGCGCACCATGCCCTTGACGATGCGGTAGAGGAACCAGATGGAAATGATGGCCCAGGCCACCGCGCCCGGCAGGTACAGCAGCAGATACAGCGGCAGCGTCGCCACGTACAGCACGCCGGCCCACAGCACCGAGCTGATGCGCCACTTGAAGTGGCTTTCTTGCCAGGTGCCGACGGCTTCGTCCTTCTTCACCAGGTCCATCACCAGCGCGATGATGAGCAGCGCAATGCTGACCTGCGCGCCCGGCACCACCGCGGCCACGGCCACGATCAGGTGCAGGATGTAGCTCACCCATCCCCAGGTCTTGAGCGAATCGGCCTTGCCGCCCGCCGGACCGCGCCCGCCAATCGGTTCCACGTCGATGACGTCGTTGTTGCTCATGATGCGGCTCCTTTCGTCGCGTATCGGGTCATCCGCCTTCGCGCTCGCGCACCTTGCGCAGCGCTTTTTCCTCGATGCCTGAGAGTCCCTCGCGGCGCGCCAGTTCCGCCACCACGTCGGCGGCGGACAGGCCGTAGTGCGCCAGCGCCACCATGCCGTGGAACCACAGGTCGGCCATCTCGGCGACGATCTTGTCGCGCGCGCCGCCGTGGTCGGCATCCTTGGCCGCCATCACGACTTCGGTGGCTTCCTCGCCAATTTTCTTGAGGAACGCGTCCGGCCCCTTGTGCAGCAGGCGCGCCACATAGCTCTTTTCCGGATCGCCGCCGGCCGAGGGCTTGCGGCTTTCGATGACGGCCGTCAGCCGCGCCAGGGTGTCTTCAGAAGGCATACGCAGTTATTTGTAGATCGATTCCGGGTCTTTCAAGACCGGCTCCACCACGTGCCACGCGCCGTCCTTCAGCACGCTGAAAAAGCAGCTGTGGCGCCCGGTGTGGCAGGCAATGCCGGGGTCGTGCCCCAGTTGGGTGACTTTCAGCAGCACTACGTCGGCGTCGCAGTCGATGCGGATGTCGTGCACCTGCTGCACGTGGCCCGATTCCTCGCCCTTGAACCACAGTTTGCCGCGCGAGCGGCTGAAATACACCGCGCGGCCCAGTTCAGCCGTCTTGGCCAGCGCCTCGCGGTTCATCCACGCGAACATCAGCACGTCGCCCGTGCCCTGCTCCTGCGCGATCACGGGCACCAGGCCCTGCGCGTCCCATTTGACTTCGTCCAGCCAGTTCATGGAAGGATTGTCGGGGATTCGCGCAAGCGCTCTGGCACTACGTTTTTGATAGCTGATTGCGCTTGTCCATCAAGCGCTGGAGGCCCATTGCACTCAAATCAGCGATCGAACGGCCGCGCAGCAGGCCCTGCCAGATCACCCCGGCCGGGCTTGCACCGGCCGTCGGTGATGCCCCCTGAGGGGGTGGCGGAGCATGGCGAAGCCCCTGGAGCCTGGGGTGGTCAGAGCACGCCCTGCGCCAGCATGGCGTCGGCAATCTTCACGAAGCCGGCGACGTTGGCGCCTTCGACGTAGTTGACGCTGCCATCGCTCTTTTCGCCGTGGCGCACGCAGTTGCCGTGAATGTCCTTCATGATTTCGTGCAGGCGCAGGTCCACTTCGCTGTGCGTCCACGACAGGCGCATGGCGTTCTGGCTCATCTCCAGGCCCGAGGTGGCCACGCCGCCCGCGTTGCTGGCCTTGCCCGGCGCGTACAGCGTGCCGGCGGCCAAGAAGCAATCCACCGCCTCCAGCGTGCTGGGCATGTTGGCGCCTTCGGCCACGCAGACCACGCCGTTGGCGATCAGGTGCTTGGCATCCTGTGCGTCCAGCTCGTTCTGCGTGGCGCAGGGCAGCGCAATGTCGACCGGCACGTGCCAGGGGCGCTTGCCGGCCTCGAACTTCAGCTTGTGCTGCGTGGCAAAGTCCTTCAGGCGGCCGCGCTGCACGTTCTTGAAATCCATCACGTCCTTCAGCAGGCCTTCGGTCATGCCGGCTTCGCACACCAGGGTGCCGTCGGAGTCGGACAGCGTGACGACCTTGGCGCCCAGTTCCATGGCCTTGTCGGCCGCGTACTGCGCCACGTTGCCCGAGCCGGAGATGCTGACGCTGCGGCCCTCGAAGCCCATCTGCTTGCGGCGCAGCATCTCCTGCGCGAAGTACACCGTGCCGTAGCCGGTGGCCTCGGGGCGCATCAGGCTGCCGCCGTAGGACATGCCCTTCCCGGTGAACACGCTGCCGGCGTCGTTGGCCAGCTTTTTCATCATGCCGGCCATGAAGCCGACTTCGCGCGCGCCCACGCCGATGTCGCCGGCGGGCACGTCGGTGTCGGCGCCCAGGTGGCGGTACAGCTCGGTCATCAGCGCCTGGCAGAAGCGCATCACCTCGCCATCGCTCTTGCCCTTGGGGTCGAAGTCGCTGCCGCCCTTGCCGCCGCCCATGGGCAGCGTGGTCAGCGCATTTTTCAGCGTCTGCTCGAAGCCCAAAAATTTCAGGATCGACAGGTTCACGCTGGGGTGAAAGCGCATGCCGCCCTTGTACGGGCCGATGGCCATGCTGTGCTGCACGCGGAAGGCGCGGTTGACCTGCGTCTGCCCCTTGTCATCCACCCAGGCCACGCGGAACTGGATCACGCGGTCGGGCTCGACCAGGCGCTCCAGCAGACCGTGCTCGCGATAGCGCGGGTGCCGGTCCAGAAACGGCCACAGCGAGGTCATCACTTCGCGCACGGCTTGCAGGAACTCGGGCTGCTGCGGATCGCGCCGCTGCACGGCACTCAGAAATTCTTCAAGGCTGGTGGCGCTCACTCAACGGGCTCCTTGCAAGGTGGACTGTGAACCAAACGGTCAATGATGCACCAAAAAAAGGCGCAGGCGGTTGCGCTGCGGCAAGAAAGTTTGCTCTATTTTTAATAGCTATCAGCGCAGTCTGGTCAAGCGCCAGCGGTCGATTAGACTTAAAAACCATCAGCGCCGAACCGTGATGCCGCGCTCGGCCATGCGCTGCTTGGCCTGCGCCACCGTGTATTCGCCGTAGTGAAAGATGCTGGCCGCCAGCACGGCATCGGCCAGGCCGTATTGCACGCCGTCGGCCAGATGGTCCAGGTTGCCCACGCCGCCCGAGGCGATCACGGGCACCGTCACGGCCTCGGCCACGGTGCGAGTAAGCTCCAGGTCGAAGCCGCTCTTGGTGCCGTCCTTGTCCATGCTGGTCAGCAAAATCTCGCCGGCGCCGTGCTCGGCCATCTGCTTGGCCCACTCGATGGCGTCGAGCCCGGTGTTCTTGCGGCCACCGTGGCTGTACACGTCCCAGCCCTCGCCGCGCGCCATCAGGTCGTCGCCAAAGCGGCGCTTGGCGTCGATGGCCACCACGATGCACTGCGAGCCGTACTTGGCCGAGGCGTCGCGGATCACCTGCGGGTTGGCAATCGCGGCCGAGTTGAAACTGGTCTTGTCGGCGCCGGCATTCAGCAGCCGCCGCACATCGTCCACCGTGCGCACGCCGCCGCCCACCGTGAGGGGTATGAAAACCTGGCTGGCGACCGCCTCGATGATGTGCAGGATCACGTCGCGCCCGTCGCTGGTGGCCGTGATGTCGAGGAAGGTGAGTTCGTCCGCGCCCTGCTCGTTGTAGCGCGCGGCAATTTCGACCGGGTCGCCGGCGTCGCGCAGTTCGACGAAGTTGACGCCTTTGACGACGCGGCCGCCGGTGACGTCAAGGCAGGGGATGATGCGTTTGGCAAGCATTGGGTTTTTTTGACAATTTCGGTTTATCTGTCAGAATTAAATTTCTGACCTATGGAGGCATTCATGACCAGCCTTGCCATTTCCGACAACGGCCGCGTGCTGATTCCGGCAGCGCTGCGCGAGCAACTGGGCTTCAAGCCCGGCAGCCGAATTTACGCCGAAGTCAAGGACGGCAGCCTGGTGCTTACCTCGGCCGCCCAGCGCACCGCGCAGCGGCGCGCTTACTTTGCCGACCTGATGAAGCGCCTGAACGTGCCAGACGACGTGAGTCTAGTGGACGAATTCATCGCCGAACGCCGCGCAGAAGCCGCGCGGGACTGACGGAGCGCGGACGTGCTGTACGTGCTGGACGCCTCCGCGCTGCTGGCGGTGATGCAAAGCGAGCCCGGTGCCGAGGTCGTCGACGCGTTGCTCGAAGACCAGGAATGCGTCGCCAGCAGCGTCAACATCGCCGAAGTGGGCACCAAACTGGTGGACAAGGGTCTACCGCCTGAGCAGTTCAGTCGCGTGCTGAAGCAGATCGACGTGCAGCCCATCGACTTCGACGCCGAACAAGCCACCGCCTGCGCCGCGCTGCGTGCCGTCACGCGTGAGTACGGCCTGTCGCTGGGCGACCGCGCCTGTCTGGCGCTGGCGCGCGGCATGCAGGGCGTGGCGGTGACCGCCGATCGCGCCTGGGGGGATTTGGACGCGGCGGCCATCGGCGTGCGCGTGCAATTGATTCGCTGACAGACAGCCTGCGGTTCGCGCCCAAAAAACGAAAGGCCGCGCAGCAGGCCGTGTCAGGACGCCGTCGAAAGGGCTTGGCCCGGCCACTGGCGTCGTCCCCCTTTGGGGGAAGCCGCGCCAGCGGCACAGGGGGTCATCTCTGCAACGTGATCGCCTGCCAGCCAATCCACTCGGCGCCGGGCGCCAGCGTCACCGGCACGTCCACGGCAGCCGCCTCCACACACACAAACTGGCGCCATTCGTCTTCGGCCAAGTCGGCGATGCCCGCGTCCGGTCCCGGGTTCCACACCACCACGTCGGGCAGCGTGTCGCTCTGGCGCAGCGTGAGCGTGCGCGCCGGCGTGGTCAAGGTCCACTGCAACTCATGGAAGGTGTCGTCATCGGCGGGGGGCGGCACATGATGGACGCGGTCCACCGCGGCGCCGAAGCGCGGAGGCTGAAAAGCGCTGCGGGTCGTGGCCTGTCCGTCTGACATCAGGGTGCGTTCCAGCCCGCTCAGCTGGGCTTGCGCTACGTCCGCCACGCGCAGGTACGTGTGCAGCGCGGTGGTGAAGTCAAACGGCGCCTGGCCCAGGTTGCTGACGTCCAGCGTCACGGTGAGTTGCCCCGGCGCCAGGTCGATCTTCTGGCGCAGCTGAAATTCGTGCGGCCAGGCGGCGCGCTCGGCCTCGGTCAGATCGGCGGGCGTCAACTCCAGCAGCAGACTGGTGTCGTCGCGGCCATGCAGCCGCCACGTGGCATGGCGCGCAAAGCCGTGCTTGGGCAACGGCCCGCGCATGTTGAACTGGGGCCAGCAGACGGGGATGCCGCCGCGAATCGCCTGTCCGTCCGACGCCGACGCGGCGGGGCTGAGGTACAGCAGTTCCTCGACGTCGTCCACGCGCCAGTGCAGCACCTGGCCGCCGTGGGACGAAACGGCAACGCGATCGCCCGTGGGCAACTCAAGGGTATGGTCGGCAAGGCCGCCGAACAGGCTGGCAAGGTTCATGGTGACGGCATTGTTCCAGCGCACCGGCGCGCTGCACGTCAGCCAAAGGCGCGTCTTGAGGACGCGGCTTGACAGACCTGGCGGTGCTCAGGCGCCGCCGTTCAACTGGTCGGCGCGCGCCTGCGCCTGCGCGAAATCGAGGTGGCCCGAATAGATGGCGCGCCCGCAGATCACGCCTTCGATGCCCTCGCCCTCGACGGCGCACAGCGCCTCGATATCGGTCATGTTGCTGAGGCCGCCCGAGGCGATGACCGGGATGGTCAGCGCCTGCGCCAGCTTGACCGTGGCGTCGACGTTGATGCCGCTGAGCATGCCGTCGCGGCCGATGTCGGTGTAGATGATGGATTCGACGCCCCAGTCCTGGAACTTGCGGGCCAGGTCGACCACCTCGTGGCCGGTGAGCTTGCTCCAGCCATCGGTGGCGACCTTGCCGTCTTTCGCATCCAGCCCGACGATGACGTGGCCGCCGAAGGCGGTGCACGCGTCTTTCAAAAAGCCTGGGTTCTTGACCGCCGCGGTGCCGATGATGACGTAGCGCAGGCCGGCGTCGATGTACTGCTCGATGGTGTCGAGGTCGCGAATGCCGCCGCCCAGCTGCACCGGAATGTCGTCGCCCACGGCTTTCAGGATGGCCTTGATGGCCGACAGGTTCTGCGGCTTGCCGGCAAAGGCGCCGTTCAGGTCCACCAGGTGCAGGCGCCGCGCGCCCTGCGCCAGCCAGTGCGCGGCCATGTCGGCGGGCGACTCGCTGAAGGTGGTGGCCTGGTCCATGTCGCCCTGTTTCAGGCGCACGCAGTGGCCGTCTTTCAAGTCGATGGCGGGAATCAACAACATACCGATGGAGCCTCAAGCGTTGGCAATGGAAGTCGCACTCACGCTGAACGTTGAACGCTCAACGCCGAACCTCTTCAGGGGTTCCAGTGCAGGAAGTTGCGGTACAGGGCCAGGCCCTGATCGGCACTTTTTTCGGGGTGGAACTGGGTGGCGAAAATATTATCGCGCGCCACGGCCGAGGTAAAGCGGCCGCCGTAGTCCGTCTCGCCCACACTGTGACGTGCATCCAGCGGGCGGGCGTAGAAGCTGTGCACGAAGTAGAACCATTCGCCGTCGGCCACATCGCCCCACACGGGGTGCGGGCGGCTCTGGTGCACGCGGTTCCAGCCCATCTGCGGCACCTTGTAGCGGCTGCCATCCGGCGCCGACTGGCCCGCCAGGTCGAACCGGATCACTTCGCCGCCGATCAGCCCCAGGCCCGGCGTGCCCTCGGCCGTGCGGCCTTCGGCGCTGTGGTCCAGCAGCATCTGCATGCCGACGCAGACGCCGAACAGCGGCTTCGTAGCCGCCGCCTCCAGCACCGATTCGAGCAGCCCGGATTCGCGCAGTTCACGCATGCAGTCGGCCATGGCGCCCTGCCCCGGCAACACCACACGGTGCGCGTCGCGCACCACGCGCGGGTCTTGCGTGATGACGGCGTTGACGCGCGTGTCGGTGGTGGCATGAATCACCGCCTGCGCCACCGAGCGCAGGTTGCCCATGCCGTAATCCACCACCGCCACCGTACCGGATGCCACTTTTGTCTTCACCCCAGCAAACAAAAGGGCGATTGTAATGAGCGGCGCCAAATTGAAAGCCCGCAAGGCACTTGACCTTGCGGGCTTGCCGCGACGCTGCGTTGGCGCTCAGCGGCGCTGCCGCGCCCGGCGCGAAGCCCAGCCGGCCGCCCCCAGCATCATCAGCGCCAGGGCGATCAGGCCTTCCGGCGACGTGGTGGGAATCGCGGCCACCGGGGGCCTCGGCGGCTCCGGCGGCGTCGGCGGGTTGCTCACCGACACCGCGCACGGGCTGGCCACCTTGCCGTCGATGTAGCACTGCACGTCGGTCGGCGGCGTCACCGTCACGGTGTTGGTCACCTGCGGCGGCAAGGTGCTCGCCGCCGTGGCGGTGATCGTGTAGGTGACCGAACTGCCCGCCGGCATGCTGGCGATGGTGTCGGTGATGGCGCCCGAGCCGCTGGCGGCCGGGCAAGCTGCGCCCGTGCCGGCGCAAGTCCAGGTCTGGCTGGCCACGATGCCCGCGGGCACCGGGTCGCTCACCGCGACGTTGGTGACCGCTACCGCACTGGTATTGAGTACCGCCACGGTGTACACCACGCTGCCGCCCGGCGACAGCGGGCCGGTGACGCTGGAGGTCTTGGTCACGCTGACCGCGCCCATCGACTGGTTGCTGACCGATACCGAGCAGGGGCTGGCAACCTGCCCGTTGACAAAGCACCGTGCATCAGGCGGCGGCGTCACGGTCACCGTGTTGGTCACCTGCGCCGGCAAGGTATTGGCTGCAGTGGCAGTGATGGTGTACGTTACCACCCCGCCGACCGGCAGACTGACGCTCGATTCATTGATCGCGCCGGTTCCGCTGGCCGCGCAAGTCGCTCCGTTGGTGCCGGCACAACTCCAGCTCTGAGTAGCCACGATGCCGGCAGGCACCGGGTCGCTCACCGCGACGTTATTGACTGGCACCACGCCGGTATTGGTCACCGTCACCTTGTAGGTGACACTGCCGCCGGGGGCGAGCGGGCCCGTAACGTTGGTTGTCTTGGCCACGCTGATCGCGCCCACCGACCGGTTGCTCGCGGACGCCGCGCACGGTTTCGCTGCCGCCCCATTGACGAGACAAGCCGTACCAGCGGGCGGCGTGGCGGTGGCCGTATTCGTTACCTGCGCTGGCAGGGTAGTGTCGGCAGTGGCTGTGATGGTGTAAGTGACCAGCCCGGTGACCGGCAGACTCACGCTGGGGTCATTGATCGCACCCGATCCGCTGGCCGTACACGTCGCGCCGTTGGTGCCGACACAACCCCAAGTCTGGCTTGCGATGCCCGTCGCAACCGGGTCGCTCACCGCTACGTTGTCGACCTGCACGCCACCGAGGTTGCTGACCGTCACCGTGTAAACGATGGTGCCGCCGGGGGCCAGTGCACCGGCCACATCGGCATGCTTGTCGATGCCTATCACGCGCCGGAGGTTGGTCAGCGTGCAGGTAATGGCCTTGCCCGCATCTGCCGCCGGTATGCCAACATGCCCGGACGCATCGACCGAGCCACCGCCTGAACAGGCATAGGTTTGCGCGTAATCCGCCATGGTGCCGGCCGCGAGGGTTTCCGTCAGTTGGCCGCTCTCTCCGGCATACACGATGATTGCCGCCCCCGTCACCCCTGCGCCCGCCGTAGACACGCCAGAAGTCGCGACATTCGTAAATCCAGTGGTACTCACGGTCGCCTGGTCGCCCGCGTTGAACCCTGCCGCCCAAGCCTTGGCCACCTTCAGCGTGGCCTGTTTGCGCGTATTGGTGAACGTACAGGTAACGTCCGCATCAGGCATGGTCACCTCACCGCTGATGCCGATGCTGTTGGCCGCTGTCGCGTCGCAATTCAGCGTGGACGTGAAGTTATCCAATGCGGGCGCGCCAACCGCAGCGGCTTCGCTGACGGTGACGGTGCTGCCGACATTGAGCAGTGTGCCCGTACTGTCCGTGTGCGTGCCCACACCGCTGGCCACCGGGGCCGTCAAACCGCTGATCCACAAGTCGAACTTTCCGGGCGTGGCTGACGCATCCGTAAGCACCTTGTTGACGTACAAGCGCCGCTGCTTGCGCTGATTGTTGAAGCTGCAGTTGACGCCCACCGCGGGGTTCGGCATGGTAAAGCTGCCACTGGTTCCGGTACCGGAGGCAGAAACGCCCGTACCCGTGCAAGCCCAAGTGGTGGCGTAGTTGCCAGCGACGGCGGGACTCTGCGCGGTTTCCGTGAAAGTGACCGTGGTTCCAGCTGTCACGCCCGTGGCCGTCAGTTTGTCACCACTTCCGCCACTGGTAACGCCAGACGTGCCGGTGAGCGTGTAGGTGAAGACGCCCGGGTCGTTGGCGGTTAGCGTTTTCGACAGAATCACCTGTCCAGTCACCGGGGTTGGCGTGTTGACAAATTCGCAGGTAATGTTGCTGTGGGTGTACGAAAGCGGCACGGTGATCGTGGGCGTGGCAGATTGCCACGTTTGCGTGCCACTGCCTGAGGTGCAGGTCACGCCATTCGAAGTCCAGCCCGCAGTGGCTCCTTCGGTGATCGTGTAGTTGGTCCCTGCCGCCGACGCATTCAGCGTGAAGCGCTGTTGACCGCCGCCGTTCAGATTGAAGGCAGGCTGGCCGGTCAGGGTGAATGGGAAAGTGCCACCGGTCGCCGTTTTCTTCACGGTGATCGTGCCTTGGAACTGCATGTTCTGTACCGTCGCGACGGTACTGCATTTGGATACGGTCCCGGGCGCGATGATGCAGGACGCACCGTTCTCTTTATGCGACCAGAACACCGTGGTCGGAAAGTTCAAGTTGCCACCAGCCGACGGTTGGCACGACACCGGCACATTCTGGAAAGTCTGGTTGCCGTCGCCGCTCAAGTCACCACAGGTGTCTGCACCACGCTCATGGTCTGCAAAGCCGACGGCACCGGTGGTACGGGTGATGTACGCGTTGCACTGGTTGGTCGTCCCCGGCACGCGAAACCAGGCGCCGATGTCATAGCGCGTGTTTGAGTTGTCCGACGACGCGATGTTCACAGGGACGTTGATCGTGCTGCCGATCACACACGAGGTGGGCGCGCCTGCGGCGACGGTCACCACGATGTTCTTCAGGTCATTGGCGGTGCAATTCAAATCCGCCGCGCTACAGGCAACCTGGCTTACGAAGTTGGGATCCATCTGTGCCTGCGCCCAGTGCCAGGATGCCATCACGGCACCGCCCAGCAAAAATGCCCTGGCACCGCGCGCTGCCCAACGCCCCGCGATGCCGATCACACCACCGTCGGCCCCTGCCTCGCCGTCATTTTGCGTACCTTGGTTCATGACCATCTCCCATCCCGAGTTGCCTCCGCCAGCGCCAGTTCAGACCGAACACATGCCAAAGAGAAACCAATTCTCGGAACGTAAGTTGTATCACCAAGGCATTCAAGTTGCTATCGTGATTAACCCGTTCGTACCCAAAACTGTGTAACCTTCCGGACAAAACAAGGGTAATCCCTGATAAAAAACGCGAGTTTTTCAACCCCGCGTCCCTGATTGGCAACGGAATGGACGAAAAAAATCGCCACGCTGCCGGCGGCCAGGGTGGCGAAGTTCCAGGGCGTGGCAGTACGCACCGCACTGCGGCGCGCCTGCGTCGCAGGTGGCGTTACAAACTGCCCTTGGTGGACGGAATTTGGCCCGCCGAACGGGCGTCTGGCGTGAGGGCCATTCGCAGCGCGCGTCCAAAGGCCTTGAAGATGGTTTCGGCCTGGTGGTGGGCGTTGACGCCCTTCAGGTTGTCGACGTGCAGCGACACCAGCGCGTGGTTGACGAAGCCCTGGAAGAACTCGTGGATGAGTTGCGTGTCCAGCTGGCCGATCATGCCGGCGGTGAACGGCGCGTCCATCACCAGGCCGGGGCGGCCCGAAAAATCCACCACCACGCGGCTCAGCGCTTCGTCCAGCGGTACATAGCTGTGGCCGTAGCGCGTGATGCCCTTCTTGTCGCCCACGGCCTGCCGCACGGCCTGGCCGATGCAGATGCCCACGTCTTCGACGGTGTGGTGGCCGTCGATGTGCAGGTCGCCCTCGCACTGCACGTCGAGGTCGATCAGGCCGTGGCGCGCGATCTGGTCGAGCATGTGGTCAAAAAAGCCGATGCCGGTCTGCAGCCGGGACTGGCCGGTGCCGTCCAGGTTGAGCTGGACGGTGATCCTGGTTTCGGCGGTGTCGCGTGATACGCGGGCGGTACGTGCTTCCATGGTCATAGCGAGGCCTCGAGGGCTGCCAGCATCTGCGCGTTTTCGTCGGCGGTGCCGACGGTGAGGCGCACGCATTGGGCCAGCAGCGGGTGCATTCTAGAAACGTTCTTGACAAGGACGCCGCGCTGGCGCATGCCGTCGAACGCGCGGGCTGCGTCGGGCACGCGCACCAGCAGCATGTTGGCGTCGCTCGGGTACGGGGTGACGCCCGGCAGCCGGGCCAGCGCGTCGGTCAGCGCGGCGCGCTGCGTGCGGATGTCGGCCGCCTGCGCGGCAAACACGTCGGCGTGCTCGACGGCGAACAGCGCGCATTCGGCGTTCAGCACGCTGATGTTGTAGGGCGGGCGCACCTTGTCGACTTCGGCGACGAGCGCGGCGTCGCCCAGCATGTAGCCGATGCGCACACCCGCCAGGCCAAACTTGCTGAGCGTGCGCATGATGAGTACGTGGCGGTGCGCGGCGGGCGCGGCGCGCGCGTTCTCGATCCAGCTGCGCGCGGCAAAGGGCTGGTAGGCCTCGTCCATCACCACCAGGCCGCCCTGCGCGCCCTGCGCGGCGATCAGGCGTTCGATCACGCCCGCGTCCCACAGCGTGCCGGTGGGGTTGTTGGGGTAGGCCAGGTACAGGATGGCGGGCCGGTGCTGCGCGATGGCGGCCAGCATGGCGGCTTCGTCCAGCTCAAAGTCGGCCGTCAGCGGCACGCCGTGGAAGGCCAGGCCCTGCAGTTGCGCGCTCATGGCGTACATGACGAAGCCGGGCACGGGCGCCAGGATGGCCGCGCCGGGAATGTCGCACGCCATGGCCAGCAGGCTGATCAGCTCGTCCGAGCCGTTGCCCAGCATCAGCGACCAGCCTTCGGGCGGCGCGGCCCACGCGTGCAGCGCGGCGCGCAGTTCGTCCACGCGCGCGCCGGGGTAGCGGTTGATGGCAACTTCGCCCAGGCGCCGGCCCAGCTCGGCCTGCAGCGCGGGCGACAGGCGATGCGGGTTCTCCATCGCGTCCATCTTCAGCAGGCCGGTCGAGTCCTGCACGGCATAGGCGTGCATGGACTGCACGTCCTGGCGGATGCGGGCGAGCGGGTTTGGGGCAGTGGCTTCAGGTTTCATCGGGCGAGGGCAATTCGTCGGGGCTGACCAGAAATGGATTGATGACTTGCACGGTTTCAAAGCGCTGCTGGTGCTGCAGATCCTCGCTGAGCAGATAGTGACAACCCTGCTGCTGGGCGGATGAGACGATCAGCGCGTCCCAATAGCTGAGCGCGTAGCGGTCTTGCAGCGCCCAGGCGCCGTCGATGACGTACGTATCCAGGTGCGGCGGCTGCCACTGTCGCAGGTTGCGCACCTGCGCGCGCGCCTGCTGAACCGGCATCACGGTGCGGAATTTGGTGATGGCGTTGTTGTAGAACTCGTTCAGCACCTGCGTGCTGATGCGCCCTGCTTCTTCCGTCCAGCACCACCGAACCCATTCGCGCGCACGCGCCTGCTTGGGCACGTCACGGGCGTCGACCGTATACAGAAATACGTTGGTATCAACGAAAACGAGCGCGCTCATACATCTCGTCGCGGGTCAGGTAAGGGCCGTCGCTTACACCCCAGGTTTCAAAGCGCAGGGCGTTGCGCATGGCTTGGGCGTAAGCGTCTTCCTGACGCATCTTCTCGGCCAGCATCTCGCCGACCATGCGCGACACACTGCTGCCGCGCCGCGCCGCCTCGACCCGCGCCCATTCGAGCACGCTGTCTTCCACGGTGATGGTGACGTTCTTCATGACTGCCAGTGTACACGAAATTCGTGCTACACGAATTTCGTGTGAACAATGGGAAAAATCGGGGTCAGATCACGTTTTTCTCGACCAACGGCCGATTCGCAAGCACGCGCTCCCAGCCCAGCGGCGACAGGTCCAGCGTGCGATACGCCCCGTGCGCAATCCATTCCGCCACGCCGCGCCCCACGGCGGGCGCCTGCTGCAGGCCGTGGCCCGAAAAGCCGTTGGCAAAGATCAGGTTGTCGCACGCGGGGTGCGGGCCGATGATGGCGTTCTGGTCGAAGGTGTTCATCTCGTAATAGCCCGCCCAGGTGCGGTGCAGGCGCAGCGCCTCGAAGGCCGGGATGCGCTCGGCCAGGCGGGGCCAGACGAAGTCTTCGAAGGCGTGGTGGTCGGGCTCGTCCAACGACAGTTCGTCGCCATCCTGGTCGGCGGGCGGCGCAAAGCCGGTGATGAAGCCCGTGCCTTCGGGGCGCAGCCAGATGCCGGACGGGTCGATCAGCAGCGGGCAACGCGGCAGCGGCTCGGGGCAAGTCACATGAAACACGGTGCGCCGTCGGGCAAACACCGGCAAATCGATGCCGGCCCAGCCCGCCACCGCGCGCGCCCAAGGGCCGGCGGCGTTGACGACCACATCGGCATCAATTTGCTCACCATTTGATAGCTTGATCCGCTTGATGGACGTGCACGACGGCCCATTTTTGAACTCAAACCCGACCGCCTCGGCCGCCACGTAGCGTGCGCCCTGCGCCCGCGCCTGGGCGCGAAACGCCTGCAGCAGGCTGTAGCCGTCGAACCAGCCTTCGCCCGACAAGCCCAGCGAACCCAGCGCCAGCCCGTCGGTGCACAGCCACGGAAAGCGCGCGCGCAGTTCACCGGGCGTCAGCAGCGCCACGTCGGCGCCGGCGGCGCGCTGCACGGCGTGGTTGTCGCGCAACACGCCCTCGCCCGCCGGCGTGGCCAGGTACAGGTAGCCGCCTTCGTGCAGGCCCACGCAGGGTGGCGGCTCGCCCGGCACAGCCAGTTCGCGCCCTGCGTCGCGCAGCACGCCAATGCCGTAGGCCGAAATCGCCATGTTGATGGCGGTCGAAAACTGCTGCCGGATCGACGACGCCGACAGCGCCGACGACGCGCGGGCGTAGCTGAAGTCGCGCTCCAGCACCGTCACGCGGCACGGGCGCGCGGCCTGCGCCTCGGGCCGGGTCAGGTAGCGCGCAATGCTGCTGCCGATGGCGCCACCGCCGATGATCACCACATGTTCGCTCATTGGTAGACGTTGGTTCCTAAATTGAATAAATCCAGGAGCGAACGCCCCCTTCCAAACCGTGCATGCGGATTTCCCGCACACGGCTTACCAGTGGTCTGTCGGCTCGCAGCATTACGCGGACTC
>Ga0208693_1000095_pt1 | contig 71874 bp, 47 predicted proteins | sample AD_UKC071_MetaG_FD_184438 | JGI IMG/M metagenome (GOLD analysis project Ga0208693, IMG submission 184438) | Active sludge microbial communities of municipal wastewater-treating anaerobic digesters from USA - AD_UKC071_MetaG (SPAdes) (version 2) | ecosystem: Engineered > Bioreactor > Anaerobic >... | reverse complement strand
GATATATCATTTTGAGACTCAGGTTCAAAAGGGCTGTTATCTACAATATTAAGAGAGTTTGGATCAACGTAGGAATTGAAAGAAGATTCGTCTTTGCTTTTTGATGTGAAATCCAGCAGGGCTTCCTCTTTATGCTCCACCTCACCGCGTTTGTTTAGAATCTCAATCCTCAACACCGCCGACTGCGGAGCCCATCCCTTGTTTGCTTCCGCTATAGCAACTGCCTTTTGCCACAAGGGGTCTTTTTCGGCGCCCTTTGCCAAATTACATGAGGAGAAGACAGATAAACCGGTAACGCATATTATCAAAACGACAGTATACAACCGAAAACAATAGGAAAGAGACATTCAAGAGGCAGCCCCCAGTAAATGGTAATATATGCATATTATACATATATTACCATATGGGGGTCAATGCCTCTTCTTTCGTGCTAGCACTCAGTATATCCACAAGCCATGCATTTGAGACAACCTTCAACATGGATCAGATTCCACGTACCGCATGCCGGGCATAGGCTGAATAATTTAGCTGTCGGGCCGGCGTCTTCAAACCCGGACATATCGTCCGAACTGCCTTGGGCGTTTTCGTCGCCTCGCAGCTCGTCAAGGTATCCTGCGAGGAACTGGCCTATAGCATCAGGAACAGACCGGACTCTGCTGGGCCCGAACCCGATACTCCTGGAACCGCCTATCCCGGTCAATTGGGCAGCAATCTCATCGGGGTCAACACCGCATCTTAGGGAAATTGATACCAGCCTTGCAATTGCCTCTGTAAATGCGCTGACATCACTTCCTGCCTTACCGATCTGTGCAAAGAGCTCAATGGGATGACGGTCCACTGTATTCAGTGTAAGGAAGAGCTTGCCGAGGGGGGTTGCCCGTACATCAGTAAACCCAACCAGCCTCGACGGCCTGTCTATAGGACGAATCTTGCCCCATACCCCATTTATGCGTTGCTGCACTCCACTTAAGGCTAATTCCGATCGGACACCGTCTGTGTCAGCAGCAGCAGAAGCCTCCGTACCTACAGTCAATACTTGTTCGTCACGGCTGCCGTCCCGATACACAGTAACACCTTTGCATCCGAGAGTATAGGCAAGAAGGAAAACCTCCTCCACATCGTCAGGTGTTGCTTCTCTCGGGAAATTCACAGTCTTGGAAACTGCGTTGTCAGTATACTTCTGAAATGCTGCTTGCATCCGGATATGCCATTCCGGCTCTATTTCATGGGCTGTGACAAATATCCTCTTAACTTCCTCAGGCACGCCTTCAACATCAACAAGAGAGCCTTTCCTTGCTACCTCGTCCATGAGCTCGTCTGAATAGAACCCCATCTCCTTTGCAAGGGATTCAAACACCGGGTTGACTTCGCGAAGGGTAGTCCCGTCCAGAATATGCCTGGTGAATGCAAGGCTGAAAGCAGGCTCTATCCCGGAAGATGCACCTGCTATGATGCTTATTGTTCCGGTAGGCGCGATTGTTGTTGTAGTTGCATTTCTGACCCTGAGGCCTTCCTCTTCCCTCCTGCTTCCCTTCCAGTTAGGAAACACTCCTCTGCTCTTGGCCAGCTCCTTAGATGCCTCCCTGCTAACCGCTTGGATGAATTCCATTACATCACCGGCAAGATTGACGGCTTCCTCTGAGTCATATGCAATACCCAGCTGCATCAGGAGATCTGCCCATCCCATCAGGCCCAGGCCTATCTTACGATTCGCTTTATGCATGTCCTGGATTTCGGGCAACGGATACTTGCTGGCATCAATCATATTGTCGAGGAAGTGGACTGCCGTGTAGATGGACTCACGCAGGCTTTCCCAGTTAATCTTCGGTGTACCGTCAACTCTTGTAACAAACCTGCCGACATTGAGAGAGCCCAGATTACACGCCTCGTATGGCAGGAGCATCTGCTCGCCGCAGGGGTTTGTAGCTTCGTACAAACCTATATTGGGAGTGGGGTTGAACTCATTAAGACGATCAATAAAAATAATACCGGGCTCCCCTGTTTTCCATGCCGACTCTACTATGAGGTCAAAAACATCTCTTGCCCGAAGCTTTCCGGCAATCTCCCCGGTCCTGGGATTTGTCAGTTCGTATTCACCGTCGTCTTTCAGGGCAGTCATAAACGCCTCAGTGACTGCTACTGAAATATTGAAGTTAGTCAGCTGCCTCGTATCGTTCTTCACAGTAATAAACTCAAGAATATCCGGATGATCGACGCGAAGTATTCCCATATTGGCACCGCGCCTGACTCCGCCCTGCTTAATCGCTTCTGTAGCCGCATTAAACACCTTCATAAAAGAGACAGGGCCTGAAGCAACACCACCTGTAGTCCTGACAACATCATTCTTCGGACGCAGCCGGCTGAATGAAAAACCTGTGCCTCCCCCGGATTTATGTATCAATGCCGCGTTCTTTAAGGTTTCAAAGATGCTTACCATGGAGTCGTCAATCGGCAAAACAAAACATGCAGAAAGCTGCTGAAGCTCTCTCCCGGCATTGCTCAGGGCTGGTGAGTTCGGTAAGAATTTTCGTTCTACCATGAGGTTATAGAAACTTACTGCAGTCCGGACGAGTCTGGGCATACGCTGGGCTATTGACGCATGGAGATCCTCCCAGGTCCCCTCCACTTGACCTCTGGATGATAAATCTTCAAAAGCATGCTTCAATGTGGTCCAATCCCATGATGAAAGCTCCAGGGCAGGAAGAGAAGCTTCTTCTTCGGAGGAAGATGAATCGTGCGGCACTTCCGATCCCGGCTCATGTCCGTTATCATACGCAGGATCATATAGCACGTCTATAACGGCTATATTCTTTGCCACCCTCCACAGCATCTCTTTGGGAGTCTCAATAATCTCTCCTGACTCGTCCCTACTTAAGTAACGGTTTTCAAGGACCGTCACAGCACTGGGGGATAACTCTGGCTCAGGCAAGGATAATTCTGATTTCACACGGAATTCCTCCTATGAATAATCAAGTCTGCTACTTTGATAATTATTATGAAGATTTTAGTGTGGCTTGTTGGTAACAAAATGCTTGTTCTCAGATTTAGATTCCCCGCCGGGCATGGATCTCCTTCTCGAATTTGTGCGGCAAGATTCAAAATCCATCTACACCATTCGACAAGCTATTCTCATGTATGACAGCGGATCTTGCCGCGCCTTGTATAGCGAACCTTGCTGCGCCTCGCAGAGCGAACCTTGGTGTTTCTTGTACGCGAATCTTACTGTCTCTTGTATAGCGGGCCCTGCTATCTCTTGTACGCAGATCTTACTGCGCCTCGCCCAGTGAACCTTTCTGTCGCCTGTATAGCGAGCCTTGCTGTTTCCTGTATAGCGAACCTTTCTGTCTCTTGTACGGCGGACCTTGCTGTGTCTTGTACAGCGAACCGTACTGTCTCTTGCACAGCGGGTGTTGCCATGTCGTGTTGCGAGTATACTAAAACTGCGGTAGCTAGCGGATTTCGATGCGCTCCCAATTGCCCTTAGAGAAATATATCCGCCCGACAATGGCACGGACTACCCATTCAATGCATATCCCAACCCATACCGCAGCAAGAGAGAGACGAAGGACATATACGATGAACGCAATCACAGGTATGCGCACAACCCATGTTCCGATGGCAGTCATTTTCAGGGCGGATCTTGTATCACCTGCACCTCTCAGCGAACCGCGGAAAGTATCAGCAATACCGATGAAGACCTGTTCCAAGCCGGCTATTCTCAAGCAGGTTGCAGCCAGCAGCATAACCTCAGTCTCAGCAGTAAAGAACGACACGATAATATGGGGAACCGCAAAGAAAAGAACAGCGAAACCGCCCATTGTCATAACAGCATACCTGATAGCCCTGTACGTAACCAGTCTGGCTCGGTCAGCCTTTTTCGCACCAAGGTTCTGTCCTACAAGGACCCCGGATGCGGTGGCAAAACCTAAGCCGGGCATAAAGGAAAGGGATTCTGCAGCGATCGTCACTTGATGAGCTGCGAAAGCTACTGTACCGAGGGATGCAATCATGAATGATGAGAGTATCCTCGCTGTGCTCGTCAGTGTTTCTTCGAGAGCAGCGGGGATGCTCAGTGTCACCAGGGTCTTAACTGTATTCATGTCAATCGCAAAAAGCTTTCGGATCTTCATGGAAAGCATTGATCTTCCCTGGAATAAGGCAACTAATGTAAGAATTCCTCCTACCACGTTTGCAAACAGCGTGGCAATAGCTGCACCGGTCACACCCAGCCTGGGAAATCCAAGAACACCGAAGATAAGGACATAGTCACCGATTGCATTGATCGTGTTGGTGACAAAAGACACAAACATCGGAGTGCGGGTATCCCCTGCACCTCTTAGGATGCCTGCACCGACCTTCGTTAAAACGAGCATCACAGAGCCTGCTCCGACAATACGAAGGTATCCGATACCCATGGCGCTTACTTCGTCTTCAAATCCACCGAGGCGAAACACAAGAGGAGCAGAAAGGTGCGTACCAACGGTAAATATAATGCCTAAGAGAATCGAAATGAGCAATGCCTGCCCCGCAGCGTGAGCTGCTCTGCCGGTATCTCCTGCACCGACTGATCTGGCCACAACAGCCATAGCACCTACAGCAACCGCAGAAAACACCCAGACGAGGTTCCAGTAGACACTCCCTGACAGGCCTACCGCACTGAGGGCCTGAGCTCCCAAATGTCCCACCATAGCGGTGTCTACAACCCAAATGAAGGTATGGAGGATATTCTCAACAATTGCAGGCCACGCAAGCTTCAATACTTCCCTGTCTAACTCAGGATCGGAAAATTCCCTGGCATATACTGTGTTAATATCGGACATAGTTTCTTCATCTCCTAAGTTGGACGCATCCCCTACTTTAACAAAAACCTTCATCTGCCGCAAGATACAGAGTCCGGTCTTCGTGTCCCTGTCATACTGCTTTGCCATTGCGACACCGCAGGACGACGCCCCATTTATTATCGTCGATCTTTTCGGTGTTCGCTAGTAGGGTACCGCAGCCTCACCACAGTCCAGTGTCCGCCACTAGGGTACCACAGTCCACAGCCCGGTCTCCTCTAGTAGGGTACCAGAACCGGTGTCATCTAGTAGAGTACCACAGCCCTGTGTCCGCCAGCAGGGTACCACAGTCCACAGCCCGGTCTCCTCTAGTAGGGTACGTGAGCTCGTTGTCCTCTAGTAGAGCACCATAGTTCGGTGTCCTGTAGTAGAGTACCACAGCCCAGTGCCCTCTAGTAGAGTACCACAGCCCAGTGTCCTGTAGTAGGGTACCAGAGCCCAGTGTCCTGTAGTAGGCTATCACAGCCCGATAGCTACAAAAAGCGGCAGAAATCTAACTACATTTCCTCATCCAACCACACTTCCTTACATCGCCGGCCGGATTTGGGCCACCTCTTGAGATTTTTTCGGGCACATGCTCATAAGTGGTCTGTTTTCAACCACCTTTCCTCAAAGAGGTGCTTCAATTTCGACCACACTTTCCGATTTTTTCGAGCAAATGTTCATAAATGGGAGATTTTGAACCACCAAAACCGGCTCAGGTGGTAGAGATTCGACCACATTTTCAGGTTGTAGGCGGGTTTTGGGAGCTTTTTCGGGCTTAGGTGGTAGATTCTCTACCACATTTTCTAAGAACGTGGCAGTTTTTCGCCCACCTTTTCAGAAAATGTGGGCGAGTTTCGACCACCAAACCGTGATTTGTAAGATTTTGGGAGGCGTGGTGGTCGATATCCTACCACCTTAACGCCTGATCATGGTAGAAAACCTTCCACCTTTAGGCCTCCTGGTGGGCGAGACTCTACCATTTTAGAGCCTACGCTCAAAACTGTGGTCGAAAAGCTGCCACCAAAAGGCGTTAAGGTGGTTGGTTTTCGACCACTCCAGCCCGTATGCCTAGGCATTGGTGTATCGACGCATGCCTCGACGCCAGTATATTGACAAATGCCCAGGCGCCAGTATATTAACGGATGCCTATGTGCCAGCGTATTGAGGTATACCTAGGCGTTAGTATATTAACGCGTGCCTAGGCGTTGGAGTGTTGACGAATGCATAGGCATTGGTGAATAGACGCATGTCTAATCGTCAGTGTATTGACGCAGGCATAGGCGTTAGTGTGTTCACGCATTGCTAGGCGATAGCGATCGACTCAGGCCTAGTATGCCTAGGCATTGACATGTTGATGCGTGCCTAGGCGATACTGTATTGACGCATGCGGAGCATACCTAAGCGCTAGTGTATTGGCGCATTCCTAGGCCATACTTCATTGACGCAGACCTGCATGCGTAGACGCTAACGTATCGACACGTGCCTAGGCGCCGGTGTATCGACACATGCATAGTCACTGGTGTATTGACGCATGCATAGGCTTTGGTGTATTGACGCATGCCTAGGGAGTGTATGCCACTGCGTGGATAGGTTTATAATAGTCTTCCGATATCAGCTCCCGGACAACTGTGCCGCCTGTGTCAATAGTCCGCCAGACTGCAACCCGGATTCCAGGCTTTCCGGCGGAAATCTTCTCATTTTCGGAGTTGCCGCCTGCCATGAGTCTGGGCCTTTCTACATTCAAGACTTCCCGCGTCACCTCCACTTGCCTCTTGGCTAAAAGACCAGCCTTTACCTCGACGGTAAGTCTCGGTCCCTCTGTGCGTGCACTTATAGTCACCGGGACATCCAGTTGGTTCTTGAACCGCAAGTCAAGCCCGCTTTCTTCACTGATCGTAGCATCAAAGCCCGGTGGCACATAGTCTACAGGCTGTGAGTGCGGGTGACGCTCGACTATCTCCAGCCCCGCCCTGAGAACCGCGTTATATAGCGTAGTCGACACCTGGCAGATACCTCCTGCCACTCCTGGCACGCTCTTGCCTCCTGAGATCACCCTGGCTTCTTTGTACCCCTGCGCCTCAAGCCTCGGCCCTAATACCTTGTCCAAAGAAAACACTTCTCCGGGCTGGAGCACAAATCCGTCAATAGCCTGCGCAGCAAGGGCGATGTTGTGATTCCTATTCAATTCTGGCTCTTTAACAGTAGTAGAAAAACCCGCTAAGGTAGGCATCTCAACAACTATATCGTGGCTCCTGGAAGCACCGTATACGTCAGGCAAGTACATCCCCCACGCCATAGTCGGCATCACCTTGTATTCTCCAGGCCGTTCAGCCCTCATGGAATACACTATCTCGTTCTCGCCCTCATCAAGATAAGTGCTGAAGATCGCTACTTTCTCATCGCGGATTTCTTTCTGCGCAAACCAGAAATCCCAGCTGTAGCGGTCAACCGGCTTATCGATCACTTCAAATCCTGACGGAAGGGGATCCTCAATCATGATGTACGTGCGAGGCCTATCCGTTCTCACGGTGAGCCTGACTATAATCTCATCTCCCTGATTCACACGGCCTGTAATCGGCTCAAAGGTGTTGCTTCCTTGGACTTTGCGGTAGTAATTGCGACTCACCTTCAGGCCGTTATCAACTTCTGCCATGGATTCAGACGGAGTCACGTACTTGCAGCTAACAGAGTAATAGAGCCTTCCCGTACCCGTTTTCTTGACAACAAGTTCATTCTTGCCCGGAACCAATTGGCTCGGGTCTATCTCTATCACGCTCTCCTTATCCCATGCATTTTTCCCGGAAAACGCGATCCTTTCCACCTGTTTTCCATTGAGTGATACGTTTGCCGTTATATTTGACTTAATCTCCTCACGGAGCTTCATATACTCAGTTAGCGCCATTACGGCAATGGCAGTGTCTTTCGTAGATGTCCAGGCATTCCCCATGCGTGCTTCAGACAGCCACCTCACAACTTGCGGAGCCACAGGATGGTCAGGCTCTACAGCCAGTATTGCCAAAAGGGCATATGCAGTAGTCTCAATCCGATTGTCGGCCCAGTACCACTCCTCCTGTGACGCATCCCAGTAAGTCCTCGCGTTATCACCGCGAGCACGCTGCAAGAGGTCGCCAAGGACTATCCTTGCATCATCAAGCCTCTCCACGTTCTTCAAAGTCAGAGTAAGGAGAGCCAGAGAATAGTTGGAAAGCTCCTCGCGCCTCACGATCATCTCATCAAGACGGGGCAGGAACCTCTCTCCGACCTCAGACATAATGAACAAGTTGTATACCAGGTCATCAACGCTTTTCGGCTTGTTAAGGAATACGCCAAGTGCCCTCTTGCCTCGCATTAAAACGCCGTCATCTACGTGGTAACCTGCTTTCTTTGCGAGATTGAGGCCATACACTACGTACGCAGTTGTCCTTGCTTTAGGCTCGTCATATCCCCACCAGCCCCAGCCGCCTTCCCAGTGCTGATACTTGTATAACCGGGCAAGGCCTGCGTTTACCATATCCGGAAGGTCCTTCTCAATCTCAGGCATCTCAATGCCCAGTTCACGAAGGGTATTGGAAACGATAATGTTAGGCAGGAACGAGTTCATCGTCTGCTCGGTACAGCCGTACGGATAGGACGTTAGATATTCTAGAGCTCCTAAAGCAGTGGCAGCCACAGAAGGTGCAAGCCTGACTTCCACATTCAATGTGTTATCTATTACATCTTCCGGAACATCAAATACGATTTTCACTTCTCCGTCTTCTGCCGGGTCTTTCCCTACCTCGCCGCCATCAAATACCTGAACCTGGTTACCAAAGGGCAGCACGGAAACGTTAAGCTCCAGAGCATCACTGAGTCTTCCTGCACTTGCTGACGCAGTAAACTTAGCAACACCTACTGTGTCGCATTTGATCTTCCAGTTAAGTGTAGCCTGCGCGCCGGGAGCCAGGTCTACTCCTCGCTCTTTCCCATCAACCAAGGCGACCCCTTCTGCTTTGAGGCTGACCTTGGCGTTTATTTGCCTGTCAGTATAGTTGTGGACGATTGTAGATATATAAGTAGTATCGCCCAGCCTGAAGAACCTAGGCACAGCCATCCTGACAATAAGGTCCTTCGTGGTCTTCACGTCACGCGTAGCGGACCCCACTTGGGTAGCCAATGTATGGCCTCTGACAGTTGCCCTCCATGTAGTTAAGGAATCAGGCATGGTGAAACTGACTTTCGCTGTGCCTTTTCTGTCAGTCATAACTACAGGCGCCCAAAAGGCTGTATCCGGAAAATCCCTTCGGACATCTGAGTCACCTGCCTCCTTGTCTGCGCCTCCATAGTACCACCGCGGGAAAGAGTAGTTTGTCATAATCTGGTTCCATATCGACCCGTAGAATGCTTTCCGGATATCAGGTGCAAGCTCGCCCTGGATGGCATAAATCGATGCGTCCACAACTCCTATTGAGACTTCAGCCTGCACGGGACGGCCTGCATGGTCCAGCGTCTTAATGGTATAGGAAGCCCGCTCGCCAGGGCTATAAGTCTCTTTGTCCGGAGTAATGGATATATCAAGGAAGTTCTCTTTTACTGAAACATACATCACCTTTTCCTGCATATAAAGCTGTTTCCCACGGACAAAAGTGACTGTAAAGAACGAGTTAGGACTGAATTCCTGGGTTATGGGGATCTCAAACAGCCTCGTATGTCCTGTGAGCTCAACCACTTCCCAGGAGGCTAAGTCGCGCCCTTCAATGGTAATCAATGCCCAAACATGGTCAAACGTTGTATTCACAAGGACCTTTGCAACATCACCTATCTCATAGACATCCTTGTCAGTAATGATCTCGATTTCAGTCCCGCCGTAACTGGACCAGCTCCCTTCATAGCCGGCTACCCAGACGTACGCTTCCTCAACAATGCGGTTCCCTCTTTCGTCAACCCCAGAGACTTCCACCAGGTAAGACCCTTCTTCTTTCGGAGTAAACTCGAACTCCGCCTTCCCGTCCTTACCTGTGGATACCTTCCCTGATTGCTCCTTCCACCTGATGGATTTGTCCCCATCCCAGGTTTCCTTCATGCTTTGCCATTCAAGATCTACGGCATGAGGTTGGCCGTCTATGGTCTCTGCTTTTATAAGAATCTTTGAAGGCTCTCCGGGAGGTACTACGTATTTGGCAGGCTGGACAGTTATATCGAAAAGGCCTCGAGAGAGAATCACTGACGACCTTCCCGTAACCTCCCTTAAACTCTCATCAGTCACGGTTGCTTCTAAATACAATCTCTGAGACCTCTGGATCTTATCTGTCTTTATAGTAAACTGCATGGTTCCGTCATCTGACGTAACACCTTCGCCTGAATCTACAAGCTCGCCATAATACCCGTAACCCGCGTCGAAAACAGGATAATAGCCCAGGTCTTCTGTGGAGTAATAACTACGCCAGTACGGTTGGGCGTACACGGCGTACTTTACCTTTGCGCCGGCAACAGGTTTGCCGAAGTAGTAATTAGCTGAAATCCTGGCAGATATCTCATCCCCTGCCACATAAATGTCCTTGTCAGCAGTGACTGTGACCTCATACTCCGGCTTCCTGTATTCAGCCACTTTAAACCAGCCATTATGCGTGCTTCCACACACATTGACAAGGACCCGGTAATCACCTAAAGAAGGCTCATCTCCTAGGGTAAGTTCTCCTGTAACAGAGCCGTACTTGTTGGTCTTAGTGTCTGCCCTGTAAATAACCGCATCCGTTGAATCTCTAACCTCAATTGTGACTTCTTCATCAGCCAAAACTTCAAAAACTCCGCCTTTATCTTCACGAAGAATGCCTTTAATCGATACCTTCTGACCCGGCCTGTATATCGGCCGGTCAGTGTAGATATACACCTTATAACGGGCATCTTCCCAGTACCTCCAAGAACTTATCTGTGCAAAACTGACGCCATCGTCCTCTTCCCGGACACCGAGTATGAACATTTCTCCCCTGGGAGTGCCGGTAAGATCAAAAGCGAAGAGCCCGTCGCGATCTGTGGTTCCCTCTCCGATGATTTCCCTGTTTTCGTTGTATATGGTAATCCTGGCGCCTTCACACGGGGCCTCCTTGCTGAAGGTGTAGGCGTAGACCAAGAGTTTACCCTCACCTTGTTTAGTCACGAGCCCAAGGTCTGTTACAATAAACCAGTCGCTGGCTTCACGTCCTTCACTGTCTCTGGCCGTGACCATGTACACTCCTTTACCCTCGGACCCGATTCCCGGATCTACCCTGAATCCCGATCCTGCCGGGCCTTGACGAGGACGTTCCCAGAACTCCCGAACCAGTACTGCGTCTTCCGGCATAACCTGCTCAGTTAAGGATAATGACCCGTGCTGTCTAAAAAACGCTTCTGCATCGAATTTCCAGACAGAAAAGTCAACTCTGGTAGCACCCTCGCTCCTCACGCGGATCAGGGGCGTCTCAGCCGGTGTATTAACCCGTACGTCTGAGTCCACGTACAAGTGACCTTCAGCTGCTTTGCTGTCTACCGGAAACGAGCGTAGAGCAAAAGCCAGTCCGATAAACAAAGCCACGATTACACCTGTTACAAATAAATTCCGATGACGCTGTGTTTTCATGGTTGCTTTACCCCCTTACGGGCAGAGTTTTCCCGAACTTTTCTGTTTCAAAGACATATAACTCGAACGGAGTCTGAGCTCCTATACCTGCTTCCCGCATAGCCCATTCCTTTTGATATTTGCTTGTCCTGGCCTCACCCGGCAGTATTACCCCGGAGCGCCCACTTGTCTTTATCAGAATCCCTTCCAAACGCGGGTTAACTATCACATCGGGACTCTCTCTTCTGACCCGTCCTACAACAGATACGCAAAACTCGAGGTTATCAAGGTCTTCCGCTGTTATCGGAGGATGGCGGATGTCCATGGTAGCAGCCATCCGGGCTGCCCTCTTAATCTCTTCATATAAGTTGGGCTCGCCGGGATAAATCCTTCCCATACATCCCCTGACTTTGTTGTCAATTATTATCGTAACGAACACGCCCGCTTGAATGCTCTTAAGGGGGCTTGACGAGGATTTGTCGGCATCATTCTCGCTTGGCCCCGGCTTTTCGCCCAGGACCACGCGGGTTACAGACCTTCCGGCAATATCCAGAATCTCCTGTTCCAAAGCAGGCGAGCGCAATGCTCTCAGCCTGTCCAAAGGGTCGCTTCCTTGAAAGATCGGAGATGCTTCGCCAAGCCGAGAGGGACTTTCCTCATCCGGCCTCTGCTCCTCTAGCGGTGATTTCAAAGATAAAGAATCCAGCCCTCCACGGCCTTCTCCTTGAACACCGTGGGGGCTGTATGAAGCCTTAAGAATGAAGAGGCCTACAATAATCAGGAAAGCAGTGATGCAACTAATAGTTACCCGTCTATTGCCAGGCTTCCCCCGGCCTTGCGAAGTCACAGAATCCAAAGCTCCTTTTTCAAGCAAGACGGTCTTTTTCGGTTGAACGTAATTACCTGTGAGTTCAGTTCTATTCGTCTATGCTCGATTCCTTCCCAATTCCCTATGTAAACCTTATAAATTTTGGATCTTAATTCGTAAATAAGGTTTTTTGCCCTCTCCGACATAGTAACGTCCATTATACGTTGGAATAACATGTTGTGAGGAAGACTTATGAAGGGAGAATCATTATGATTACATATATAGTCCAACCCGGTGATACCCTTGCCTTAATCGCACAACGCTTCGGTTCTACAGTGCAGTCAATCGTCTCCACAAACAACATATCTGACCCGAACCTTATTTTTGTGGGACAGGTACTGCAGATACCGGTGGCAGGTGCACCGCCGACTGCGACTCCGCCTACTACGCCGGCACCACCTACTCCTGCCCCTACACCGCCGTCGATTACAGTCCCTGACGGCTTCAGGCTCTACATTGTACAGCCTGCAGATACCCTGGCTGAGCTCGCAAGACGCTTCGGGACGACTGTTCAGGTCCTGGTTTCGGTAAACCGCATCCCTGATATAAACCTGATAACTGTGGGACAGGTCTTGTTTGTTCCCATAAGGCCGATTACAGTTGTGCCTGTGCCGCCGCCCAGTCCGCCGACACCGCCGGCACCGCCTACTCCACCTACACCTCCGGGACCGCCTGTCACCGGAGTGAACCAGGTTTCCCTGGTCCAAGGCGGGCTTAGGCATACTTTCATGGTAAGTAGGACAACATTTTCACGGGGTGAGCCTGTCAGGCTGAGCCTCAGCAAGACGAATGTCACAGGATCCCCTGTGTCCATCACTTACAGAGGAAGCCAAAGATATGACTTTATCGTTACACGGGCAGGCAGAGAGATTTGGCGGTGGTCTGAAGGGCGCTTCTTCACATTTGCTATCGAAACAATCTCTGTAGCCCCGGGAGAGCGTCTCCTCCACATACAGATATGGAATCAGACTACAAACCGCGGAGTTCCGGTGTCTCCGGGAGTCTATACTGTCACAGCAGTTAACACAGGGACAGGAGTGAGGCTTAGCATTCAAATCGAGATTAGATGACGATCGAAGTCAGGCAGGCAAGTAATTGTCCTCGACTTGCCATATAATTACGGTATATAATCGTGGAAGACAGACACCCAATGCTCAGGCTGAGTTAACAAGAGGAGGCATGCGATTTGCGCGAACAAGTAGAAAAAGCCCTTGATAAGATAAGGGTTGCGCTAAAAGCGCACGGCGGCGACGTAGAACTTGTGGATGTTGAGGGCAATGTAGTGAAAGTAAGACTTACAGGCGCATGTGGAGGATGTCCCTTTTCCACAATGACACTGAAGAACGGTATTGAGCGGACACTGAAGGCGGAGATCCCTGAGATAGAGAGAGTGGAAGCTGTATAGGCCGAAAATACAATTTTGCCTTGTATTTACGAAGGGAAGCCGCCCAGGATCTGGGCGGCTGACGATTGTACTTCCGTGATTAACTGGAATCGCGCAGTCAGCTATAATCGTTAGTATAGCTATCCTAATGGACCGCAATAGGAAAGCCTTGTCCCCGTATGCACAACATCTCCATAGCTTAACCTGGCACCAAGCAGCACGTTCCTTATGCCGGCAGTATCTTCACCCCGTGCTATCAGGCTCCGTAAGACACCTGCCGCTTGTGTGGAAGGGCCTGAGATCACAGCTCCTACCAACCGCCCGTCGGAGAACACCAGGCGCCTGTACTCTTTTCTACGCCTATCCAGGAACAATACTGCCTCGTCCCCTTCTTCAGGCCGGATTTTCCCTAAGGTTATCAAAGACTTATCACCGAACGAGACTGAATTCAGGCCTACGTCCCCCGGATATGACACTCTGCGCCCGGCCATATTGTATCCTGCAACTCTTCCCTGCCAGACAGCGCTGGACCAAAGCGCGTTTACCCAATGCTTCCCGCGGGCTCTGTCATGGCCTTCAGCAATGTCGCCTGCCGCGTAGACATTCGGGACATTCGTCTCCATCCTGTCGTTTACAAGAATACCGAACCCTGCCTCGATCTCGGTCCCTTTTATGCTAGACAGATTGGGGCTTACACCTTTCCCGATGACAACCATGTCACAGTCTATAACCTCGCCTGTTGAAAGGCGGACCCTTTCAACTTCTCCGTCTCCTTCAATCGCTGCGGCATCGCATCTTAGCCTGATATCCAAACCGGGCACTTGGAACATATTGAACACTACTTCTTGATCCTCGGGGGCTGTGATCTGAGACAGCAACCTTCCGGAAGTTACGACAAGCACGACATCTATGCCGCGGGCAAGCAAGCCTTCAACTGTCTTAATACTGACAAGGCCTCCGCCTAGCACCACTGCCCGCTTGGATGTGGGAGTCTTCTCCTTGATCTTCTTCGCATCCTCCAGAGTCCTTAAAGAATACACACCTGACAGCGTAGCCCCGGGAATATCAGGAACCTGGGGACTGCTGCCCATTGCAAGCAGCAGCGAATTATAAGCCAGGCGGCGTCCGTCTTCAAGTTCAACGACTTTTCCGATGGGATCAACACGAGAAGCCCCTACACCCAGCAATGGCCTGACCCCGTTCTTTTCGTAAAAATCCTCATCTACCAGAAAGACGTCGTCAAGATCGGTTTTTCCGCCTATCCAGTAGGTTAGGAGAATCTTGGAATAATACCTCTCAACCTCGGGAGATACGATTGCTACCTCGCCGTCAGGGTCTACCTCGCGTATGGCAAGGAGGGCGCTGATTCCCGCAGGACCGTTCCCTAGGATCACGTAATTGCTAAAGCCAGAGTCTGCTTTACCTTCTTCGAACGCCTTATCAACCAAAGGCAATTCCCCTCCCTCGAAGCCTGTGGCTTGAGCAAAGTAAAACTAGCCGCCGGCGACAGCCGAGAGGAAACTGACGGTGTCGCCGTCATTCAGTTTGGTCTTGACTCCGGAGATAAACTCAATATTCCTTCCGTTTACAAGGATATTGATATCCCGCCTGAGTTCTCCGGATCCGGTAAGCAATTCATTCTTAAGAGGCAGGCCGAAGCGGGATACCAGGACTTCGACTAAAGTTTCTATATCAGGAGCCAAGTCAGCAGGTATCTCCACTTCGTCAACGCCTGTCGCTGTCTTCATGAAGAAGAAGAACCTAACGCGCACGTTATGCCTCCTCTTACACCCATCTTGACTCTTATTCTTCGAGACCCAGCCTTTCCAGGGTTTCAGGGGTCGGGTCTCCTTTATCTGTCCAGCCTCTGAGCGCGTAGTACTCAGCTAACATCTCAGCGAGTTCCACTACCTGGCCTTCGGCCGGCCCTTCCGGCATCTTTTCTTCAGTAAGCCTGGGCACAAGTCTGTCCTCGTTCCCTGTCAATCCTTCCCTCATGTTGTAGAGGCGTTCCAGGTTCCATATGCGTTCACCTGCAAGGAGCGCTTTCTCCTCAGGGAACGGTATGCCTGTTGCAGGCTCAAGCATGCTTGCTACATCAGGCGCACCCAGGGCAAATGTGGTGAACAAACACACGCCTGAAGAGTCCACCAGAGCTGTTACATCCTGGAAAGCCTTGACCCAGAAAGCCTTGTTTTCCTTGGACAGAGGATCCAGCTTTTCAGGGACACCCAGCATCTCAGGGGAGATGGTGTAGCCTCGCACGTGACACCCGCCTCTGTTGGATGTCGCGTAGTTGAGTCCGATACCCTTGGATCCACGAGGATCGTACGCCGGATACTCCTGCTTCTTCGTGCTCATTGAAAGCTCAGGATGGCCGAACTCCTCCGCAAGGCGGTATGACCCTTTGGCCAGCAGCTCGCCGATTCCCTCTTTATAAGCAGTCTTCTTAATCGCCTCAATCAAGATATCAGGATCACCGAACCTCAGCGGTATATCGGTGGCATCCTTCGGCATGTAACCTTTCTCGTAGAGTTCCATGGCGCAAGCTATGGTTGATCCCATGGTGATGGGGTCAAGTCCAAGCTCATTGCACAAGTAGTTGCCTTTCGTGATGGCTTCCAGGTTATCTATGCCGCATGTTGCACCGAAGGCCCAGATAATCTCATATTCAGGACCTTCGCCTTTGCCTGCGTATTTTCCGGTGGCCACTTCAGTTGGCCTGCTGCAGGCGATTGGACAGGCAAAGCATGAGCGCTTCCTTACAAGGAGCGTGTCTGCCAAGGTCTCGCCGGATATCTTCTCTGCTCCTTCAAACACACCGGTCTGGAAGTTCCTTGTAGGGAACGCTCCGTGCTGGTTGACTACGTTCACCAGGACAGGAGTGCCGTAAGTCGGCAGGCCCTGCGAGGTAACAGGATGCTCCTTGACCTTCTTCAAAGCAGCTGCCACAGCCTGTCTGAATCCATCCATGTCTGCAATTCTAACGTCACCTGTTCCGCGCACGACAACGGCTTTCAGGTTCTTTGAACCCATGACAGCACCGACTCCTGAGCGGCCGGCAGCTCTGCCTTTGTCATTGATGATGCATGCAAACAATACCTGGTTCTCACCTGCAGGCCCTATGCATGAGACTTTAGCGTCAGGATCTGTCTCAGCCAGGAGGATATCTGTGGTTTCCGATGTGTCCTTGCCCCAGACATGTTTCGCAGAACGGATTTCCACTTTTCCGTTGTTTACCCAGATATAAACCGGCTCATCAGCTTTCCCTTCGAAGATGAAAGCGTCAAAGCCCGCGTACTTCATTTCAGCAGGGAAATACCCGCCTGAATTAGACGCAGCTATATACCCGGTAAGGGGAGACTTTGTGATAACGTTGTAACGGCCTGATGATATGGCTCCTGTCCCTGTAAGAGGTCCTGTTGCAAATATCAGCTTGTTTTCCGGGCTGAACGGATCTATTCCAGGTTTAGTCTCGTCGTACAAGATCTTTGTACCCAAGCCTCTGGCGCCCAGATACTCCTCAGCCAGCTTGGGATCAAGATCTTCTACCTTAACTGACCTATTGGTCAGGTCTATCCTGGCCAGTTTTCCTATCCAACCGTACATCAGATCTTCACCTCCTGCAGGGCACGCTTCAGTTTGTCACCGATTTCCATACGTTTACGGACCATCGCACTGTCTGCTTCCACAAACTTAATGGCGTCCCACGGACAGAACTTAACGCACTCCGGATCACCGCCGCACAGGTCGCATTTGACTGCCTTGCCGTCAGGAGAGCAATAGGAAATCGCTCCGAACGGGCAAGCAGCTGAGCACATTCTGCAGCCTATGCATTTGGATTCTTCGATTACTACAGCACCTGTTTCGGGGTTCTTGGATATTGCGCCGGTGGGACATACGTCTCTGCAGAGGGGTTCTTCACAATGCTGACATGTTACTGGGAAGAAGAAGTTGTCTTCGAGGAAAATAGCTACTGTGATTCTTGCCTTAGCCGGATTGATTACCCCACACTGCCTTGCTGAACAAGCCAGCTCACAAATACGGCATGCGGTACACTTCTCATGCTCTACGAGCAAGAGTTTCTCCAAGGCACCATCCCTCCTCAAATCTTCAGTTTTTGCCTGCGAAATAATTTATTCGCCGGAATACTATGAAAATCCTTCCATTAAATTCATTTCAGGAAACCGGTCAGAAAACCGATCCGGGAACCGGCTCCACCGTTTATCGGCCCGGCCCTTTTTTTGTTGGTTTAAGCCTGTAGCAGGGCATAAGATAAAAACAGCCCCCGGGTCATGGATTAAACCCGGAGGCAAAGGCGAGCCTCTTTTACACCCTCAAGAACAAACTCAAGAACAGACTTAAGAACAAAAGGACGCATATGCTAAGCTATTCTTTTCAGCGGTTGATGCCGTCTGTGTCCAACATGGGGACCTTAATGCCATGCTTTCTTGCAGCCTCTATAGCTTTGTCATACCCTGCGTCAACATGTCGCATTATTCCTGTGCCTGGATCCGTCGTGAGCACTCTTTCCAGACGAAAGTCCGCCTGGTCACTACCGTCTGCGACTACCACCATCCCTGCATGGATTGAATAACCTATCCCCACGCCGCCGCCATGATGCACAGAAACCCAGGAAGCTCCGGACACTGCATTCAATAATGCGTTCAAGATAGGCCAGTCAGCTATAGCATCGCTCCCATCATTCATTCCTTCCGTTTCCCGGTTCGGGGATGCGACTGAGCCTGCATCAAGGTGATCACGTCCGATTACAATAGGAGCTGATATCTCACCTCTCCTCACCAGCTCATTGATGGCCTTGCCGAACCTTTCCCGCTCACCATAGCCTAACCAGCATATCCTGGCAGGCAACCCTTGAAACTGCACTTTTTCCCGGGCGAATCTGATCCATTGAGCCAGATGCTGATCTTCCGGGAACTCCCTCAGCACAACCTCATCAGTCTTGTAGATGTCTTCAGGATCTCCGGAAAGCGCAACCCACCTAAAGGGTCCTTTGCCTTCACAGAAGAGCGGACGAATGTAAGCAGGAACAAACCCCGGATAGGAAAACGCCTCTTTAACCCCTGCATTGAAAGCTTGCTGCCTTATGTTGTTGCCGTAATCGAAGGCTATTGCGCCCTGGCGTTTCATATCAAGGATAGCCTCAACGTGGACTGCCATGGATTCCATTGCTCGTTCTATGTACTGCTTCGGATCGCGGCTGCGCAAGCTTTCAGCTTCAGCGAAGGATAGGCCTCTAGGGATGTAGCCTCCTAAGGGATCATGGGCTGAGGTCTGGTCTGTAACCAAATCAGGAATGACCCCGCGCTTTGCGAACTCAGGATGGGTCATTGCTGCATTTCCAAGCAAGGCTATGGACAAGGGGCGCTTCTCATGCTGCGCTTCTCTTGCGAGCCTAATGGCCTCATCAATACTTGTCGTCATAGTGTCGCAATACCCGGTTTCAAGCCTTCGTCTTATGCGCTCTTCGTTCACTTCCACTGCAATGACGACTCCGCCGTTTAAGGTAACAGCCAGAGGTTGAGCTCCTCCCATTCCGCCAAGGCCTGCGGTGAGGACAAGCCTCCCGGCAAGGCTACCGTCAAAGTGCTGTTTTGCAGCCTCAGCAAAGGTCTCGTACGTTCCCTGCAAGATGCCCTGAGTGCCTATGTAGATCCAGCTCCCTGCAGTCATCTGCCCGTACATGGTAAGGCCCATTTCCTCAAGCTCCCAAAACTTCTCCCATGTAGCCCATTTAGGGACGAGCATTGAGTTGGATATCAGCACCCTCGGAGCAAGTTCATGTGTACGAAAGACACCAACAGGTTTTCCTGACTGCACCAGGAGAGTCTCGTCACTTTCCAACTCTTTGAGGGTTCTGGCTATAGCGTCAAAACAATCCCAGTTCCGCGCTGCCTTACCTCTTCCGCCGTAAACCACAAGCTCGTCCGGGTTCTCCGCTACCTCAGGATCCAGGTTATTCATGAGCATCCTCATGGCAGCTTCCTGCTGCCACCCTTTGCACGAAATTGCAGAACCCCGCGGGGCCTTCACTATCCTCGACACCACCTTCGCCCCCTTTTCAAATATCAAAGTAAAACGGGCAAGGTTTTGGCTCTGTCAAAATCCTTGCCCGTTCCTAAACTGCGATGCTTTACTATGCTCCACCTGGGCTTTCCGCAAGCTTCGGCGGACTCGGCGAAACCCTGGCTTTACCCGGCCTAAGCTGCTCTTCTTGGCCTGCCTCTTCGTCTGCGGCGACTGCAGCTGCAACATGGTCCGCTACTCTCTCAGTATCAGTATCTTCAGCAGCTACGCTGACTTCATCTGAGAGCACCTCGTCGATTTCAGCGCCTTCCAGAGTCTCTTTTTCTTTCAGGGCATTGGCCAGTCTTATCAGCTTATCCCTATTGTCTATCAAGAGTGTTCTTGCACGTTCGTAGGATTCGTCCACTATCCTCCGGACCTCACGGTCAATCAGAGCGGCCACCTCTTCGCTGTAGTCTCTGTCATGGCCTAAGTCGCGTCCGAGGAAGACAGTTTCCTCGCGACGGCTTCCCAGGGACAGAGGGCCTAGTTCTTCACTCATGCCATACTGGGTAATCATCCTACGAACCAGCTTCGTAACCTTGTTCAGGTCGTTCTCAGCACCTGTCGATATCTCGTCAAATGTTATTTCCTCAGCAACCCGTCCGGCAAGGGTTACGACTACGTTGTCAAGGATTTCAGACTTAGTCCTGAAGAACCTGTCCTCCTCCGGAAGCATCAGCGTGTACCCGCCCATTCTCCCTCGAGGGATTATCGATACCTTCTGGACAGGATCCACATTCGGCAGGAGTTTCGCGGCTAAAGCGTGCCCTGCCTCGTGGAATGCCACTAAGTCTTTCTCCCTCTCAGTCATGACTCTGCTCTTTTTCTGAGGCCCTGCTATAACCCTGTCGATAGCCTCGTCGCAGTCCTGCATCGAGATCTTTCTTCTTCCGCGCCTTGCTGCCAGAATTGCAGCCTCGTTAAGGACGTTTTCCAAGTCAGCGCCGGTAAATCCGGGAGTCCTCTGGGCTATTACCCTGAGATCTACGTCTGCTGCCAGAGGCTTATTCCTTGCATGGACCTTCAGGATCGCCTCTCTGCCATTAAGGTCCGGCATATCCACTACTATTTGCCGGTCGAAACGCCCCGGCCTAAGCAGTGCCGGGTCAAGCACGTCAGGCCTGTTCGTTGCGGCAAGAAGTATTATGCCTGTGTTTGACTCGAACCCGTCCATCTCGACTAGGAGCTGGTTCAAGGTCTGCTCTCTCTCGTCGTGTCCTCCGCCAAGGCCTGCCCCACGCTGCCTTCCGACAGCATCTATCTCGTCAATGAACACAATGCACGGGGCATGCTTTTTGGCTTGATCGAAGAGGTCTCGCACCCTGGAAGCGCCGACACCGACAAACATCTCTACGAAGTCTGAACCGCTTATGATAAAGAACGGGACACCTGCCTCGCCGGCAACAGCACGTCCGAGAAGGGTCTTACCTGTTCCCGGAGGCCCTACCAAAAGGACTCCCTTGGGTATCTTAGCTCCTAGCTCCACAAACTTCCGGGGATGTTTGAGGAATTCCACGATCTCAGCAAGCTCTTCCTTGGCTTCGTCAACACCTGCTACATCAGCAAACGTGGTTTTCCCGCGTTCTTCCATGTGCAGCCTGGCCCTGCTCTTTCCAAAGGAAAGGGCTCTGTTGCCTCCGCCTTGCATCTGATTAAGAAGGAAGAACCACAGCCCAATGAAGAACAACATGGAAAGAGCCTGTGGCAATATCGTATACCACCACGGCGCCGCCGGTTTCGGTTCGGCTAAGACCTCAATTCCTGCAAGCGTACCTTCACTATCTTTCAGCTTGTCGGTGACGAGGGATATATCCGGCACATAGGTTTCAAATTCTTGACCGTTGGCCAAACGTCCCTGGACTTTGTCGTCACCGATTATGCGGAGCATCTCAATATTGCCCGAATCAAGGTTTTCCATAAACGTGCTCAGGCTGATCTCTTGCGGCGTCGCTTTCTGACCGTAAAAAGTGCTGGCAATTGACACGGTCATCAGGCCAAGCAAAATCCATAGCCCAAGCGTTCTTAATATGTTGTTCAACTGATCTCCTCCCATTAGTCACCACCCGGCGTCAGGTCGCGCCGGTATCCAAAATAGCAAGCTCCTCTCCAGAGCGGAAACAAAGATATCTCTAGAGTAAGAATTGGCTAATAATTTGCATGCACATTATAACACACGGCATTATCAATCACAACTTAGATACCTGCGCCTAGCTCTAAGGTGGAGGACCTTTTCGGTAGTAGGTGAAAGCTTAGCAAAATCGCTTACGCATACCCCAACTACCCATAGAATCTCTGTTCCCCATATAATAACGGGAATACGGTCTCGTACGTTCCTGGGTATTTTCTTGTCTATGAAAACATCCTTGAGTTTCTTGTGGCCCTTCATGCCGAGAGGAGATAACCTATCTCCGGGACGCCTATTTCTTACTGTGATGTGCCCGGTGATCACGCCAAGGTCAAAGTAGGCTTCATTGTGATCAGTCAAAGATATCGTATCCAGTAGGCCCGGCTTATCTTCAATATTAAATATGTCAGCTTCTATAGTAATACCGGCTTCCACAATCTCAGTATCACCGGGAACTCGGAGTACATACTCAAAAGGATGGCTATCTTCAGATAGGGCTGATTCAAAGCCTTCCTCTTCCGCCCACTCTAAGATAATTCGATCATATTCGCGCCTAGCCTGGAGATTGCCTGGCAGCGAGATGCGGGATCCGGTCTTGCCGCTTCGTGCAAGCTCCAGCACTTTCTCAACGTGTATAGACTCGAAGTCTTCAAGGTCCCCTGCGAGTTCATATACTGCCTGTCTGATAATCCGCCTCTGAATCGCTATGTGCTGCCGGCTCAGAGCAGGTATATTGATGATTACCTCGTGCGGCAGGATAACTTCTGTGATCTGTCCCATCATCTCGCAGACTCTACCCGAAATATAATCGTCATCATCCTGCACAAGCTCTGCAGTGGTGCTTAGTGTGTGGATCACTCTCGGGTTATAGTCCTGCTCAAGATGGGGAATGAGCTCGTGCCTGATCTTGTTCCTGAGATAGACAGGGCTCACATTCGATGCGTCTATATAGTATACAAGCTGCGCTTCGTGACAATACGAGCGAATCTCAACAGGGGTTGCGTTGATCAGGGGACGGATGACTGTGATCCCGCTGGCCGGATCAAGCGGCCTCAGCGGAGGAATTCCGCCGAGCCCTCTCAGTCCTGTCCCGCGGATAAGCCTGAGAAGAACAGTCTCGGCCTGATCTCCAGCGTGATGCCCTAATGCCACCTTGGAGGCGCCTTCATCAAGGGCAATGTGACGGTAAAAGCCGTAGCGCACATTGCGGGCTGCAAGTTCTATGGACAGTTTCTCGTTTTTGGCGTACTCATTTACGTCCACTGCTTCGACTGTGCAGGGGAGCCCTAATCTCGCAGCAAGGCCTTGAACATATTCGGCTTCCTCATCAGCGGCCTCGCCTCGAAGCATGTGGTTGAGGTGGGCTACGTGAAGCGAGATGTCGAGTTTGTCCTTTAGCACATACAACGCATGCAAAAGGGCGATAGAATCAGGCCCTCCGGAGACGCCTGCCACGACTTTATCTCCCGGAGCCAGCATGTCATATCGCCTAATGGTTGCAAGCACATTACCGATGAACCGGTTGTCTTTTGCATTCATGCGCAAATCACACTCATCAAAAACAAGGATTCGGCGGCCGCCAAAGGATTTCACTACTTGGGTCCCTACCAGTCCTCGTCATAACACTCTACCTGCAATGCAGCCAGGAAAACCTTCGCGTCTAGTGTATCATGGAAGAATTCCCCGTCTTGTATATCCTGGAAAAGCTTCGCGCCCAGTCTATCCTGGAAACACTCAGCGTCTTGTATAGCCTAGAAATTCTTCGCGCGTTGTATAGCCTGGAAAAACCTCGCGTCCTGTGTATCCAGGAAGCCTGGAAAAACCTCGCGCCCTGTGTATCCAGGAGAGGCTTCGCGTGCAATACGTGCCGGAAAGACTTCGTGTCTGCTTTAACCTTGACGGACCTCGCGTCTTGTATATACCCCAAACACCTCACTGCCAGTGTATCCTGGATAGACTCTGCGTCTAGTATATCCTGGAAAGACTTCACCTGTAGTATAGCACAAGTAAGCATACAAACGCTTCCATCTTTCCCTAAGCGCGAGCGCGTTGAACCGGCGGATTGGCTCATCAGGAGAACCGACCAAAAGATTCAGGAAGCTTCTCGCATTTAACATGGCTCATGTCGTGCGCCAATGAACGCCATTTTGTGACGTACCAGCGCCGGAATGGCTCCTCGACAAAGCCATTCAAGAGGATTCAGACTCCTTTTAGCCGCCGATTGGCTCATCGTGTGCGCCATTTAAGCTCATCTAAGACTCTTCGTGCGCATGGATGGCTCTCACACAGAGCCATCCATGCACATTTACGGTCCTTTGAAGTCCTTTTGAGGCCAGAACGGATCATCAGTTAAGCCATTCAGAGCTGTCTTCAAGCTTTTTTGTCTTAGATCGGCTCGCGTGGTGAGCCATTCCGATCGCTTTGAGAGTTTGTTAGCAGTTGATCGGCTCATCACGTGAGCCAACATGCGCATTTAAGTTCCTTTTGATGCCCTGTTGCGGCCAAAACGGTTCACGAGGTGAGCCAATCATGCCGACCTGAGGAGTTGTTGCCCGCGGATTGGCTCGCACCGTAAGCCATTCTCACCGGTTTAGTCGCTTTCAGGTAGTAGATCGGCTCGTGATTGGCTCGCTTTATGAGCCAACCCGAGCCGTCTAACGGTTTCTCAGCAAACACATGGTTCTTCGGAAGAGCCATCTGGGTCTACTTGAGACTCTTGCTGCTATCGAACGGCTCACTCCATAAGCCGCTCGGGTCCGCTTCAGGCTTTTCGGGCTGCTAAATGGCTCTCGCCATGAACCGACCAGAAGGATTTGCCTATGTGCGTATGCTTGTGCAGTCGATCAGCTCGCGGGATCAGACAATTTGCCCAGTTTAAGGGTTCTTTATATGCTGATCTTTATATACCCGCCCGGACCATGATGGTTTACCTAAATCAATAGGCCAATACTTCGCCTCGGATACAACGTATCGTCTGCAGAAGACTCGTTCTGCGGGTTCTGTCTGCGAGACTTCCTTTTGTAAACTCGCACTACAAGAACGGTCATATCGTCAGAAGCACGCCCCCCGGAATACTGTAACGCACGGTTAAGGATAAGCTGGGCTATTTCGTCAGGACGCTCTGTTGTGACAGTGGAAATCAGCCTCTCAACCCAGTCATCAGGTGCATGCACAGGGGCAGCTGAACCGTAAAGTCCTGCTGTAGAGTTTAAAACCCCATCGCTGACCATGACCACAAGGTCACCTGCAGACAGCTTCTGCCGGGTCTTTCGGATTTCTATCGCGTCAAATATTCCTGCAGGAAGAGATGGGGATTCGATTGTCTTTACGACTCTACCCCGTTTGACAAAACTCGGAGGTGAACCTACCTTTATGAACTGTATCTCTCCTGTGACCATGTCCATAGTGGCCACATCCAAAGTGGCAAATGATTCTCCGGGTGACCTCAACAGAAGAATAAGGTTTGCGGTCTTCACTGCAAACTCCTGGTCAAAGCCTGCCTCAAAGAGCCTTTCCAGCATACTTACTGCTGTAGAACTCTCTATTGCGGCCCCTTTTCCTGTTCCCATACCGTCACTGACAATGAAGACTCCTCGCCCGTCTGCAAGTTCCAGCACTGAATGGGCATCTCCGGATATGTCAGTTCCGAACTTTGCCGTTACCGCAACTCCGCTCTCAATGCCATAGATCCTTGCTTGAGAAAACATGATCTCGCACGTAGGTTGCCCTGCTCTGTTTCCGCACCTTACCTTGGAAACCTCAAGCTCCCTGTTGAGAAGCCGGGAAATCAGCGGACCCACCGCGTTCCTACACTCCCTCTCTCCACAGCACGCTGCCTTTTTTACAGTGACATCAAGCCTCCCCCTTCTGCTGGCGACGACACTGACCTCTGTAATTCCCAGCCCGAGACGGGAAAGTTCTCGCATGATCCTCTGTTCTGCACTGGTCTCCAGCTCAACGCAGGCCCAGACATCTTCACCCAGGTTGTGGAGGATTTTAGCTATCCCTTGCAATTGCCCGGAAAACATGTATCGCCCTTCCGCAAGCCTCCTGGCATAAGCCAGATTGTGTCTGTGGGAACCGGTGGAACTGTTCACTGCGGCCACGAGTCCGGGAACATTAAGACACCTCCAGCTGAGCTGGTCCTTGACTTCACTAACCTCTACCCGGGACTTTAATTCAGCCAGCGCAACCAGGTTCAGCACATCTCGGAAAGTCCTGTGGAAAGCATCGCCCCAGCAGAAAAGATAAGCCCTGCACTTGCTGCATACAGATGAGGAAATCTCATGTAACATGTGGGCGATATCTGCTCGTTCCGCCAACTCCGGATCGTACGGGATCTGTCTTAGCATCGATGAAAGTTCACCGAATACCTTTGAGAAATCCACCAGCTTCTGCGAGAGAAGCTCCTGGACTCTCCTGGCATGCGCCTCCCCGCCCCCTCCAGGTCTCCTCTGCAAAATCGGCAACAACTTAGCCACTCTTTGTAGACCTCTTCTCGGAACAAGCAGGAACAACAAACCTGACGCACCCAGCTCCGCGGTAAAAAGCAACACATTCCTCCTGCCAGATACCTGAAACACAAGGAGTCCCGCCCCCAGCGTAAACCCTATGGAAGATGCAATCTTCCCATAACTACGCATACTGCCCGCCAAAAGTCCGCCTAGAGCGTATGCGCCAACTATAGGAGGCAGCCCCTGCCCTGACACAGCGCACGCGAACCCGGTTAAAGCCCCCGCTGCAGCTCCAAAAGGTGCTCCTCCTGAGTAGGCTATGACAGTAGTCGCAACACCGGCAGCTACCGGGCCTAACGAAACACCCTTGATCTCTACACCTGCCAACCCCATGGTGATTCCTGCGCAAAGCAATCCGAATGAGGCTGCCTGCTCAGGCCCAAGAGCTCCCCAGTGGGGTAAGGCAGAGAATCCCCTTCCAACTCCGCCCCAGCTGAAAATAGCAGCAGCAAGCCCACCTATGGCAGCTTCCAATCCTACTATCGCCACGGAAGGCCGGGATACACCGACGATGTATTGGAGGAATTGAGGCACGATAAAACCGAATATCATTATACTTACAGGCAACAGAAGAGGTCTTGCCTCTACTCGACGGGAAAACAACCGTGCAAAGAGCACAACAAGGACCAAAGGAGCACCTGTCCATATCGTGTCAGAACCCAGTGTCAGTCCGTTCATTCCTAAGAAGACGCCAAACATTGTGAGCGGGGCGATAGGGCCTCGACACGCTGCCAGCACTCCGAGGTAGGCTATGCCAAAGGGAGCACCTGCACCGAAAATATGTGCTCGCCCTAGAAGAGTCCCGATTAAAGCGCAAAACACAGCTGCCGGTGAGAGTGCATGGATCCAGAAATCCCGGATGCGACCGGCTCTCATCGGTGCAACTCGCTTCCTATCCTTCCTATCCATTGAGCCTCTATCAACTCTGCCTTTTTTAGAAGTCCTCCTATCGAGTCCATTTCCGTCAAATCCATCAGTCTCAGATCGATAAGCTCCGGGTGTACTTCGGCCGGTCTTACTTTTACCACGCCTATTACCTGCACCTATTGATGATACCCGTACCCTTTTACCCTGGCCCAGAGAAACACCATATCCGGAACAACGAGAGGTTCTGTGCTTAGCCTCTCTACCCATCCCCGGCTCCCCCTTTTCTTGCCCGCAGTGGGTTGTCCCACAGTTGACTGACTGTTGCGATACTACCACAGGGGGTTGGGAGGAACCTGACGGAAATTGTACTCATCGCCACAAAATCTTGCGGCATGCCTTTCTCGAAATCTCCAAAAGTCAGCCCCGCATTCAAAGAGTACCCATGAACATCGTCTTGCTTCTTAATCCTTTGCTAGCTGGTTTTCAGTGGTTTTGTTCGGAGGATCAGCCGAGCAGAAATCACAGGTTAAGGAGGAATGCGGCATGTTGGCAACTCGGTAGGGGATGATGACACATCAGTAAGGCATTTGACTATTCTCGCCACATAAAAACCTCGTCCCCGGTTTCATGCAACGTTTAGCAAGAGTATTGACTTGGTCTTTGTATGAGTATGAACACGGACAGCGGAGCAGATACAAGGATTGACTTGCTCTTTGTAAGAGTATGAACCGCACAGGTGAGCAGGTCCTTTGCAAGACCCACGCACATCCACGCACATCTATGAATGGACGCAAGCAGAATCTGAGTGTATACTAATGAGACTGAGTACTCGGCAGATGAGGAGATACTGTAAAATGCCTGATATGTTTGCATGTCTGTCATACGTATTTATCATGACCATCACCCCAGGTCCGAACAACATGGTATGCCTGGTAAACGCCACAAAATTCGGTTTCAGAAGAACGCTTCCCTTCCTTTCCGGGCTTGCTGTGGGAGTCATCGTAATAATGATCGGATCCAGTTATCTGAACCTCTCTCTGTCCAGATTCATCCCGAGTTTTAGGCCTATAGCTGAGGTTTTCGGCGGATTGTACATGACGTACCTTGCAGTGCGCATCTTAAGAAGCGAAGGGGTCACAGCTGATGCAGACACCGGTAGTGCAACTTTCGCTATGGGTTTCGGTATGCAGTTTATCAATGCCAAACTGATACTTTATGCCTTGACAGTGACTGCCAACTTTGTTACCCCTTACTATCAGTCGTTTATAGCTATAGTTCTCATCTGTACATTCCTGGGATGCGTTTCCGCTATGATGGCTTCCTGTTGGGCTCTGTTCGGAACTGCAATCCAACACTTCTTCGGGAAGTACAGGAAGATAGTTAACACAGGCATGGCATTACTTCTTCTTTACGCAGCGCTCTCCATATCAGGGCTGCTTACTCGCATTGGGCTTCTAACGAAATGATGGATGCGATAAACCTCAGAATCCCAAATCCCGGGATCACTCGTATCTCAGAGCTTCAATAGGATCCAGGTTCGCTGCCTTATACGCAGGATAGACTCCAAATACGACTCCAGAGAAAGAAGCGGAGATAACCGCGACAGCAATGGAGAACAATGATACATATGTAGGCCATTTAGCTATCTTGGCGATCAAGGCAGCCAGCGCCCATCCAAGCAGAATTCCTATCGCTCCACCGACCAGGCAAAGGGATATGGCCTCAAACAGAAACTGTTTTAAGATATCGCCTTTCTTGGCACCGACAGCTTTCCTTATCCCCACCTCGCGGGTGCGTTCAGTAACTGACACCAGCATGATATTCATAACGCCTATCCCACCAACAAGCAGGGAGATGCCGCCTATGCCTCCAAGAATCACAGTAAATATCCGCGCGACGGTCTCTGTGACCTCCAGAATAGAAGCACTGCTTATGACACTGAAAGAAGCATCCTTACCATGACGTTGGGCAAGGACTCTTTTGATCTGGTCCATGGCCTCTCTCACTTGGCTCGTGTCGCGGGCTTCGCAATATATGAAAGCTACTTCGTCACTGCCTGTCATGCGCTTAGAATGAGTAATCGGCAGGTAGACAGACATGTCAGAAGGATTCTCCCCAAAGATGGTCCTGCCTTCCTCCTTCATGACTCCTATTACAGAAAAACTCTGCCCGTTTACCTTGACCTTTTCGCCTATTGCACCGGATTCGCCGAAAAACTTATTCGCCAGGCTTCCGCCGAGGATCACCACAGGACGCTGGATCCTAACATCAAGTTCTTGGAGGAATCTGCCCTCCTTCAGGCGCCCTTGATACATGGTAGAGAGTCCTTCGTCTGTAAAAGTAGCACTTGTGTTGTATCTGTCCGTGCCGTATTTCACTGTGACCATTCCCACACGTTGCACACTTACACCGGCAACAGCAGGACACCATTTACGTATCGCCTCGGCATCTTCATACGTCAGTGATTTCCTACGCGCTCCTGAGATTGCCTCTGCAGTATAGTCGGGCTGTACAAAAATAAGATCGGAGCCGAGCCCGGCCAGCTCCATACTGACCAGCTTTCTCCCGCCTTCGCCTATGGACATCATGGCGATGACAGATGCAATCCCGATCACTATACCGAGAAGGGTAAGGGCCGACCGCAGCTTGTTCGTTCTCAAGCTGGCGAGGGCAAGTCTCATGCATTCAAAGAATGTCAACTCGCGCCCCCCTTCCCTTCTTCCGCTCCTGCAGGTCTCTCAAGGATATCTGATCCATTTCCCTCTCTGACGATCAGTCCGTCCCTTATCTCAACAAACCGATCTGCCATAGCCGCTATCTCAGGGTTGTGAGTGACGAGTATTATGGTTATTCCCTGTTCATGGAGCTCCCTAAGAATCCTCATAACCTCAAGGCCGGACTTGGTGTCAAGGTTTCCTGTGGGTTCGTCCGCCAGTATGATAGCAGGCTCTGTCACCAAGGCCCTGGCAATCGCCACCCTCTGTGCCTGGCCGCCTGAAAGCTCATTGGGCCTGTGGTGCGCCCTGTCAGCCAGTCCTACCTTCTCAAGAGCGCTTAAAGCCCGCTTTCTGCGGACAGAACCTTGAACACCGGAGTACACAAGGGGGAGCTCAACGTTTTCCAGAGCTGTAGCACGGGGCAGGAGGTTGAAGGTTTGAAACACAAACCCGATCTTCTTATTTCGAATCTCAGCCAGCTCATCATCGGACAGTGTGCTTACCTCTCTCCCGTCGAGAGAGTAAGTACCGCTCGTAGGCCTGTCAAGGCACCCGAGGATATTCATTAGCGTTGACTTACCTGACCCTGAAGGCCCTATGATAGCCACTGACTCACCGCGCTCTACCTTGAGGGATACCCCCCTTAGAGCGGCCACCTGGATTGCGCCGGTATCATAAACCTTCTCTATATCCTTTGCATTAATCATATAGTGTCACCTTGGTTCATCGTAGTCAGTCACCTTAGTTGTGCGTACTTAACCGCACCTGTTTGCCGTCCTCAAGCTGTCGTAAGGCATTGTAGTCACCGATTATCACCTGGTCGCCGATGTCGATCCCTTCGAGGATCTCCGCATCTATCGCATCTGTACGCCCGATAACCACCTTGATTCGGCGAGCCTTGGAGTCTTCTTCATCCACCACAAAAATCGCGTCTTCCCCGTCTTTCCCGACAATGGCTTGGATCGGAACCACCAGAGCATTCTCGTTAGAGTATGTAATAATCTCCACATCTGCGCTCATCCCGGAGCGGAGGTCATTTCCCGGATCATCGACATCTATCAAGACATGGAACCCGGGTGTAATCCCGTCGTGCACTGCCTGAGGAGCAATCTCTGACACCACGCCGAAGAATGTCTCACCCCACATGGCATCTGTAGAGAAGGTTACACGTTGCCCCACTTTCACCCTGGCAATGTCTGTTTCATCTACCTTTGCCCTCACCCTCATGCCGTCGGAAGCCGAGATTACAACAAGGGGCATTCCTTCTGTAACGACTGCGCCTTCCTTTACGGAAACAGCGGTGACTACACCGTTCTCGCTCGAGGTTACCGTAGCCTTGGCAAGGGCCGATTCAGCCAACCTGAGTGCGGTATTGGCCTGGGTAAGCCGGGCCTTCACCGCTTCTCTGCTCTTTTCCTTCAAAACCTCTTGTTCCTTGGCAATGGCCAATGCCATCTCAGCTTCTCTTACCTGGGCCTCTGCAAGCTCCACCTGCTCTCTGGAAGGCTGCTCAAGAAGAGCCTCATACTGCTTCTTCGCTGCCTGGTGCTGGGCCTTAGCACTCTCAACCCTTGCCCGCGCATCTTCCAAGGCAGCCTTGGTCACTGCCCCTTCCTCGTAGAGAGCCTCCATTGCCTCGAGTTGGCGGATTCCCTCGTTCAGTGCGATTTCCGCTTGAGCCACCTGGGCTTCTGCCTGGGCAATCTGGGCTTCAGACGGACCCTTGAGGAGATCCTGAAGCTTCATTTTTGCCGCCTGCAGCTGGGTCTCAGCCTGCTGGACAGCGAGGGTTTTACCTGATTCGCCCGCCAGCTGCGACTCGACCTGCGCAAGTTCCGCTTCCATTGCCACAACTTGCGCTCTAGCCTGCTGCACCTGGGCTTCAAGGTCCTGTGTCTCAAATCTTACCAGCCGCTGGCCGGCTTTGACCGTATCCCCTTCCCGCACATAGACCTCTCGTACCCTTCCCGTAATCCCTGCCCTGACCTCTACTGTCCTGGCAGGCTCGATTACTCCTTGTGCTGACACAGCCACATTAAAAGGGCGCGGCTCGACTTTGATACTGTCTACTGTAATGACATCCTTATCGCCGCCAAGCCTCTTTCCTGCAACAATTGTCGCCAGGCATATTAAAACAAGCCCTATTATTACTATGGGAAGCCTTCGTCTTACCAATGGAAGTGACCCCTTTCCCTTGCCATATCCTGTAGCACTTCAACTCATTACTCATTCTAATACTTTTTCTAGACTTTGTCCTATTCCACGCACACTCCGGTTTACCTTTTTTCCTTCGCTGAAGGTTTCAGAATGCCCTAAACGGCGTCGGTCTCTCTACAGGGCACCGGTCTTTCCATACAGGGCATAGATTTTTCCCTACACCGCGTAGATATCTCCCTACAAGGCATCGGCCTTTCATTACAAGGCATCGGCATCTCCTGAAAATGCATCGGTCCCTCCTTACACAGCATTGGTCTATCCGTACAAAGCATCGGTATCTCCCTACAGAGCATCGGTCTCTCCTCACACAGCGCCGGCCTCACGGATCAGGCACCTAAATACCAGGCGGGCGGCGTCCAAGCAAGATGAGAGGATTGGCCCGTCTACCTTTCAAGTTACGCTGAACATCAGAGGAAAACCCTGGTTCGCGATGAATATATATGAAACAGTCTTTCTTACCGTAGAAAAGGAGTTGACCTTTATCATGTCTCATTCAAACTCATCTCGTAAAAAGAGCCTCATTTCCCGTGCGGTAGGTGTGCTTGCAGACCCCGGCCCTACCTTTGAAGATATAGTCAAAAGCCCGGACTATGTGGCGCCTGTCATATTCATTCTCCTTGCAGGAGTGCTAACGTTAGTAACCACGATTCACACACTTAGAAGCATGCCCGAATTGTTTCCCTCAGACATCCCCATGCCTGCCCAGTCCATTACAATAGGGATTTCCTTGGTGACCTTTGTCATAGGGCAGATATTCATATGGCTTTTGCGGGCATTGGTATTCACGGGAATAGGAGCGATGATAGGATCAAAGGCAGATTATCGAAAGAGCCTTGCTGTCTCAGGTTACTTAAACATAACCCTTGTGATCTCCGGGATAATAACTGCAATCGCCATTGCCACCACAGGACAGCCTGTCGTCCTCGGACTGGGAATGACGCTGTCGCCTCAGGATTTAGCTACTGTGAAGGGAGTTATCTTATCAAACATAAATGTGTATACCCTCATTTATATTGTCCTAAGCTCTGTCGCACTGGCAAAGTTATGGGACGTGAAAGTATCTAAAGCAGCTTTGATTACAATAATAATGTGGATCATAGTTGTAGCTGCTTCAGCCGGTACCGCACATCTAAGCTCTCAACTGACTCAGTTCCAGGTAGACATGGGCGTAAGCCCGAATTAACCGGGCTGCTGCAGGCATCACAACCTGCAGCAGCTTAATGAAAGAACAGGTTTTCTGAAGATGCTTTTCTGAATGTGCTTTTCTGAATGCGCTTCTCTGAATATGGTTTTCCAAAAATGCTTTGTTTGCAAAAACATCCACAGGAAGGAAAGCTATACGAATAAGCTGTACAAACACAATAATAGTTAGAACTCATTCACCTTGGGCTACTCTATTAGTCACTCTATTAGCTACTCTATTAGTTACTCTATTAGCTACTCTATTAGCTACTCTGTTACTAAAGGCACGTGGCAGAATTGTATAACATCCACCAAGCCTCGGTTTGTAATGCGAAGCTCAGGGATGACAGGAAGAGACAGAAGTGCCATTGTCATAAACGGAGATGACAACTTGCAGCCCAAGTCCTTCCATGCCTGTGCCAACCTGTCGACATTCGCCTGGACTTCTTCTACCGGCTCATCTGACATGAGTCCTGCAATGGGTAGCGGCAAGATAGCTAAAACTTTACCGTCTCTTGCAACGACCATCCCTCCACCGACCTCAGCCAGGGTATTGGCTGCAAGGACCATGTCGCCGCCGTCCATACCGACAACAAGCAAGTTATGGCTGTCATGTGCGACGGTTGAAGCTGCAGCTCCTGCCTTGAGCCCAAATCCTCTGACAAAACCGCAAGCCATAGTTCCTGTAGCGTTGTGCCTCTCTATCACAGCTACCTTTGCCAAATCCTGCCGATGGGAAGCATGAATCTCTCCGTTTTCGTCCGCCACAACTTCTACCTCGGCATGCTTTGTCACAGCCTGACCGTCTGCCACCTCTATGACTCTAATGCGGACATTCTTTCCTGACGGACCGGCTTTGATACGGAAGTCATCGCGGGAGATAGGATGGGAAAGCCGCACTGATTTTGTGGCATGGTCAGGATAGGTCCACTTGGGGAATTCCACGAGCATACGGCCGTTTTCTGCAACGATCTCTCCATCTGCCATGACCTTCTCAGGACGCGGGTCGGCGAGGTCTCTGATGAACAGAATATCGGCAAACTTGCCAGGGGTAATGCTTCCCAAGTCATGACTCATCCTGAAAGACTCTGCAGCATTGATAGTCGCCATCTGGATAGCAACTATAGGTGGGGTTCCTTCTTCGATTGCACGCCTAACAACATGGTTCACATGGCCGAGAGTCAGCAAAGTGTCAGGGTGCACATCATCTGTAACAAGCACGATACGCCTGGGATCAATACCTGTCTCTGTATAGCTCTTAATCGTAGCCTTGATGTCACGCCAGCCTGACCCTTCCCTGAGCTTTGCGTACATCCCCAGTCGCAGCTTAGCTAAGCTTTCCTGCCATGTGACAGACTCATGGTCTGAGATGATGCCGCACGCTGCGTAAGCAGAAAGATTCGGACCTAGATCAGGGGATGCATAGTGGCCGGTAACTACTTTGCCCGCCTTCAAGGTCTCGGCAATCTTGCTCATGACCTCCTCATCCTGCGCCAGGACACCTGGGAAGTTCATCATCTCGCCGAGGCCGACTACTTCATCCCAGGCCATGGCAGTTCTGATGTCAGATGCAGTTAGCTCCGCGCCTGCATCTTCCATGCCCGGCGCTGCAGGAACGCACGACGGCATTGTGGCATAAACCTTAAGAGGGAGCCCCCTACCTTCTTCTATCATCAGCCGAATCCCGTCCAGGCCCAGGACATTTGCAATCTCGTGGGGATCCATGAAAACAGCAGTAGTCCCACACGGGAGAACCGCCCTGGCAAACTGGCTGACTGTTACCATACTGCTTTCAATATGAAGATGTCCGTCCAGAAACCCCGGAACTAAATAGAACCCTTCCGCATCGATAACCTCCGTGTCTTCGCCTATACATGAAGCAGCATCCCCGACAAGAGCAATTCTCCCAAGGCGAACAGCAACATCCACACCGTCAAGGATTTCACCTGTTATAACGTTAACCAATCGTCCGGAACGAATAACTACATCAGCGGGAACCTTTCCTGTGGCACATGCCACGAGTTCCCGGCAGACTTCATGAAGAGGTTGCCTTGTTTTCCGTCCTGACATACGGTCTCTCCCTCCTTAAGTCACGGGCCTTGCATCTGTTTAAGTCGCGGACCTTACCCAAGGTTAAGGTAAGGTCCTTACCTATGTTTAAGTCACAGGCCTTACCCATGTTTCCTATGCTATATACCAGACTGCCGTCTCCTTTGTTTCCTCAGTTGTTTCCCCAGCTATATACCAGGCCGCCGTCTCCTTATGACGGGCTACGATCCCCTCTACACAGCTCTGACTGCCATCTCCTCATGACGAGCTATGATTCCGCCGCCATAACTATATACTAGACTGCCGTCTCCTTGCCGTCTCCTTATGATGGGCTACGATCCCGCCTCCACGACTCTGGGCCATAGTTGTGCTTTTCACGTTTGGGCTTTCCATAGTCGTGCCCTTTTGTATTTTTTCTGCAAATTGCTCGCAAGTCCTCCCCTCACTGCTGTGGTAGGAAACCCTTCATCGGTAAGCTTTTGCTGCTACATTCGCAATTCTCTCCCACCCTGACAGATTCAGGCATTGCCAATAATCTAGTTCAAAGCTTGTCCGGCTCAAAGTTTGCCCAGTTCACAGCCTGTTTAGTTCAAAGGCCGTTTAGTTCAAAGCCTGTCCCTTTTAAAGCGTTTCCTTTTTAAAGCTTGTCTGTTACAAAGCTTATCCATTTCAAAGACTGTCCATCTCAAAGACTGTCCGTTTCAAAGATTGTCCATTTCAAAGATTACGCACGATGGAATTCCTGACATTGTTGCGGAACGGCGAAGCCCCGGTGGTCGAAAACCGCCCACCGTTTGGCTGTTTGATGGCAGTTTTTCTACCACGGTTTTGAGCGTAAGCTCTAAAATGGTAGAGTTTCGCCCACCAGGAGGCTCAAAGGTGGAAGGTTTTCTACCATGATCAGGCGTTGAGGTGGTAGGATATCGACCACCACGACTCCCATAATCTGACAAATCACGGTTTGGTGGTCGAAACTCGCCCACATTTTCTGAAAAAGTGGGCGAAAAACTGCCACCTTTTCCAAAAAAGTGGTAGAGAATCTACCACCTGAGCCTTAAAAAGCTCCCAAAACCGGGCTCCAACCTGAAAATGTGGTCGATTCTCTACCACCTGAGGCAGTTTTGGTGGTTCAAAATCGTCCATTAATGAGCATTTGCTCGAAAAAACCGGAAAGTGTGGTCGAGATTGAACCACCTCTTGAAGGAAAGCTGGTTGAAAATCTACCATTTATGAGCATTTGCTCAAACAAATCCAAAAGGATAGTCCAAACTGAACTACTGTTCCTAAGAAACATGGCAGAAACTCGCCTACCCCTACCGACAGTATCGACGGCCGTGGCACCATCGACGGTAATGAGGAATAATTCTGATCAGAAGAGATCCTGATTAGAAAAACCCTGATCAAGGAGGGTTCGGATCAGGGAAAAGCCCAGCGTGCTCACGTACGGAACAAGCATCTATGGGACAACCCCCTATGCGACAACAATCCATGAGACAACAATCCATGAGGCAACAACCTAGGGGACAACAACCTAGGGGACAACAACGTTTTGCGGATTTCCTTCGATGAATCTCAGGATGTTTTCGCAGGTGGTGTCAAGAATGCGCAAGGTAGCCTCGCGGCTGTTGAAGGCATTGTGCGGGGTTATTACCACGTCTTCCCTGCGTAGAAGCATTTGGTTTTGTACAAATGTCTTCAGGACGTTTTTTGAATAGTCCTTATTCAGAACATAACCCTCTTCCAGCATAAGCTCCTCACCCTCCAGCACGTCAAGGCCTGCGCCTCCGAGGATCCCTTGGTCCAAAGCCCATACCAGCGCTTCTGTCTCGACTAATCCTCCCCTTGCCGTGTTTATCAAGATTGCGCCTTTCTTGACTTTCTTAAGGCTCTCCTTATTAATCAGATGATGAGTCTTCTTGTTGTATGGCACATGCAGCGAGATTACGTCTGACGAGCCCAGCAGCTCTTCAAATGGGACGTAGCGGTAGCCTAAGACTTCTGCCAAAAAGACATCTTTCTTTGTATCATAGGCTAGGACCTCCATGCCAAAGCCTTTGGCAATTCTGATTACGTGCATACCGATTTTTCCGCACCCTATGACACCGAGAGTCTTGCGTTTAAGGTCAAACCCTTGCAAATCCTCGAGGGAAAAGTCTTGACGGATAGTCCTACAGTAAGCCTTATGGACATTTCGCGAAAGCGCCAGTATAAGGGCAAATGTATGTTCAGCGACAGTGTTTTCGCCGTAAAACGGCACATTCACCACATGTATCTTGTTCTTCTTACAAAACTCAATATCTATATGGTCGAAACCTGTGGATCTCGTCGCTATCAGCTTGAGTTCAGGGAACTTCCGAAGAGTATCCGAAGTCAGATGAGAGTAAATGAATACTGAAATGCCCCATGAATCGGTAAGACCGTCAAGGTCGGTCTCCTGCACTGTCTCATGGGAAAATGCAGTCTCAACATCGCGAAGACGCGTGCGGTACCTATCCTTTTCCCACTTCCCTACCTCAAAGAAAGCGATTTTCATAGGCTTAGTTTGCCACGGGCCTCTTGCACTCATGCGCAAGGGGTGTCATAATAATAAAGACATGAAAATTCCATAAAGATGTCCGCTGGGGGTGCTGCACATCTCTTCTGTGTGTGGCTGAGAAGGTCTAGTTAAGGCCTACCCTTTGAACCTGATCACATAATGTCCTGGGTAATGCCAGCGTAGGGAAGCGGGTGATATCTGGTAAGAAGAGGCGTAAGATTAGGTTGAAAAGGCCGCGGACACATTAGAGTCCCGCGGCCTTAAGTTTTAATGGGGTACTGATCGGAAAAACTATCAGAAATCCGGGAAAGTATCAGAAACACCACAAAGCATGAGAAACTCCACAAAGCATTAGAAACACCGCTTAGGTAAGTCCTAGATTACTTTCAGAGGAGTTGTTCAAAAGTGACTGATTCATCATGGCTGAAGAGCGTGGGAGATGCCCTTCTAAGAACAGAGAATATTATTATGATTGTGGCCATAGGCATCCTGGTCTATCTTTTGTGGCTCACAAATCCATCTAAAACGAAGACAAGTGCAGGTAGAAGGCCTGTCTATACGATAACTGAAATCGGCGTGGCTGTTGCGCTTGCTTCGATACTCGGTATGATTAGACTCTACAGAATGCCTCAAGGAGGCTCAGTTTCCCTGGAAATGCTGCCTATCTTCTACGTCGCACTCCGGAGCGGCGGAGGTGTAGGCATACTGACAGGCCTTGCATTAGGGCTTGTACAATTGCTCTTAGGAGCGTATATCGTCCATCCGGTGCAACTCCTTCTTGACTACCCTCTGGCATTTGCCTTCCTCGGAGTGGCAGGTTTCTTCCGAAGACACCAGGTGCTCGGAATCATCTTAGGCGGGCTGGGCAGGTTCATAATGCACGTATTGTCAGGCGTTGTGTTCTTCGGAACCTATGCCCCGGAAGGGACTAACGTGTGGCTGTACTCAATGACATATAATGCGTCTTATATGATACCTGAACTCATCATCTGCATAATCGTCATGCTTGTCCTGGGTTTAGGGAGAAGCACCTCCACATCTGTGGGAAGAGGGTAGCCCAAAGAAAAGAGTAGTCAGGGAAAGCAGCAGCACTATAGAACTAATGAAGTTTATTGTCCATTGTCTCATATTGAAGTCCCTCCCTGAGCGAATGGTCATAGTGTATAAGTGGGAAGCATAAGCACTACTACAAGAAGGAATACTTATACTGACCTTTACAACTTTACAATTTTAGTTTGGATGGGAGGGCGCGAGGCAATGGAAAGCGTGAGAGAGCCAATGGATACTCAAGTAGCAGAAATTGCGCCTGAAGTATCCACCCAGGAAAAACCTAAGAAGAAGAGAAAGCGGCATGTATTTACTGAGTATGAAGACGGGCTTCTAAGGAAGGTCCTGGAGAAAAAGCCGGGGGAACGGAAGAAGGAAATCGAAAGGCTTGCAAATCTCTTTCAGGTTCCTTATCTTACTTTGAGACACAGGTTTTATACGGTTATAAAGAAGCGCGCTGATGAAGAGGCTAAGGCAGCAGCTAAGAAGCGCGCCGCTCGGGCTGTTGAGGAGGTAATTCCAACCGCAATCGTGCCTCCTGAGGCAATACCTGATACCGAGCCCCGTCTTCACAAAGATCCCATGGAAGAGATCCTGACTTTGCCTGCACGGGTGGAGCGTCTGGAAAAACGGATGTATGGAATGCTCGACCTCAAAGGCTTTGTAGATAGGCTGATCGACATCCAACACCAACTCGAACGGGAGCAAGAGCTCCTTGAGGAATTGGCTCGGAAAGAGCGGGAAATCGAACGCATTCAGGCTGACATGCAAAAGAAGATGGAGCGGATGAAAGCCCGGGAAGAGGAATTGGATGACCTGTATAAGCAGCTGGAAGTCACTCTCCACCAGTTTATGAACTTGTCATCCATAGACAAACTGAAGGTGCTGGGCGATTTCACCATCAAGATAGAAACAGTAGTTGATAAATTCGGTAATATCATAAGGAGACGGCCAATCGTTGTACCATAATCACACGTAATCGCACGTAATCGCACGTAATCACACATAATCAGGATTGAGCTTAATGGCACCCCACAAATGCCATACACGTGGGTTTATCAACGGCGCGTGCCGATCATCCTCGCATGGACTCAATCGTGCTTCGGCACACACCGTGCTCACTCAGGTTTGCATCGCTGATACGCATGTTTTAAACTCTGTGCGTATCAGCAATGTCATCCTGGACATCATGTGATAAGTATTGCTTTTCTCATGGATAGAAGATATATGTAAGCCTCTTTTACAGGTTTTTTATAGATAGTCTCCAAAGCTTCTTTGTATACTAGGATCTGGCCAAGATACCTGCCGGCAATTGCCTCGGGATCATCCCCCGGCCTTCCGCCGGTCTTAAAGTCGATGAGGACAAACCCGTCATCTTCGTCAATAATGCAGTCAATGATACCTTGGACCAAGACGCGTTCGGTCTCAAGGACATCTTCGCCAAGCCCGGAAAGCTCGGGATATACTCTTGCAGCCGGAATTCCCAGAGAGAACGGTACCTCCCGCATAACTCTGTCAGGGTCTGCCGTGACACGCCTGCCCAAAGAACTCTCGAAAAAGTCACTGATCGATCGAACATCAACTTCGCGCGCAAGTTCACCGGTGAGAAGCTCAGCATCGACCATCGTTTCGATACTCTCCTCGATGCTGGAGACATCCAATGGCCCTTTAAGATCTAAGTGCTGAATAACGAGGTGAGTGGCTTCCCCGCGCTCAGAAGGGGTAATTTTGGCTGATTGGAGAAATCCGGGAGGCGGCGCAAGCCGGCCTTGCTCAGGCGGAGCAGGAAACGCATCTTCCCGGCTCAATTCCGCATCTTCCGTGCTGAAATCGAATCTACGTTTTATCTCAGCCCAGGCTACTTTAGATGCCTTCTCCGCCAAAGGGCTGTACGGGTATTGCCAGGATGCGTGCGCCTGGATTTCCTGCCAGAGCTCGGGGTTAGGTTGCCTGCCAAGGGGGTGTGCCCTGACAACCAGGTTCCAATCAATGTCTGCTCCTTTTAACCCTGAGTCTGTTAAGTTCTCAAACCCTGAACATGCTTCGCCCACAGAAAGCACGCTGACTGTGAATTCAGCAAGATCATCGTAAACAACAGGATCCGCAGAATACCTGCCTGAGTCCTCATCCCCCGGTATTCGGGCTCCGTTTTTGTGCCGGACAAGACACGGCCCTACCCAATCCAGGAACCGTCTGGCCGAGTACAGCACATCCTCAGGCAAACCCCATCCTGTTGCCGGAGCGTTGGAACGCCATTCGGCAGCGGCTTTCGTAAGGTCCTTGTCTGATCCTACCAGGATCAATCTCTCTCTCGCCCTTGTCATGGCCACATAAAGGACGCGCATCTCTTCAGAGATTGTCTCCTTGAGCCTCGCCTCTCTCACGCCGTGATATGCAATTGTCGGATATTTAATCCGCTTTAAAAAGTCAGAATACACAGGCCCGAGCCCCTCTTCTGAATGGAAAAGGATATCGCCTTTAAGGTCTTGCATATTGAACTCTTTCCCCATATCAGGGATGAAAACCACAGGGAACTCCAAGCCTTTGCTCTTGTGGATACTCATGATCCTTACCACGTCTTCAGTCTCCCCTAAGGCCCTAGCTGTCCCAAGATCCCCTTCGGCCTCTCTCAACCTGTCAATAAAGCGAAGGAACCTTACCAGGCCTTGCCGGGAGAACCTGTCAAACTGCCTTGCGCGTTCGTGAAATGCCCTGAGGTTCGCCTGACGCTGGACGCCTCCGGGCATACCGCCGACATAGTCAAAGTACCCGGTATCGCGGTACAGCTGCCATACTAAAGCTGAAAGAGGAACCCTTCGCGCCACTGTTCGCCAGGATTCCAACCTCTCCAAGAATCCTGCAACCTTAGATGCGAGCTGCACATCTTCAAGCTCTGACGGAGCAGTCTCCAAGGCATGATAGAAGTCATTGTCCTTGCTGCACAAACGGATCTTAGCCAGCTCATCAGGGGAGAAACCGACTAATGGCGAACGGAGCACGGCAGCAAGGGGAATATCTTGCCTCGGGTTGTCGATGATCCTCAAAAGCGACAGCATCGTCTCTACTTCAACTGCCTCAAAGTAGCCTGTTCCAAGCTCTGCATAAGCCGGGATATCCGCTTGCCTGAAAACCTCCATCAACACATTTGCCCTTGCCTTCGTAGCGCGCATCAGCACAACGATATCCCGATATGACACAGGCCTATAGGCCTTTCTTTCTTTATCCCACACTTGAAACTCAGGGCCCGGATTGGTTGTTGTGCCTCGCACCATCTCCGCAATGCGGCGGGCTATCAATCTCCCTTCAACCTCCAAGGCTTCCAGGTCTTCCGGATCCTCCGGATCTTTCAGGTCTTCCGGATCTTCGTCTTTCCATCCCCTGTCAGTGTCTTTGTCCGCAGCACCTCCGGGGCTGCCGTCACCGGGCCTGCCTGGCAGGTCTTCTACGTCACCTGACACCTGCCTATCCCAAGCAGCCCCCCTGTCAACTAGGTACACCTCTACAGGAGGGTTATCGATGTCCCCTCTGAAAAGCCCGGTATCGTGGGCAGGATAATCATATCCTGCCACCAATTCAGCATCAGCATCATAGTCAATCTCGCCTACGCCTTGTGAAAACACCTGGCGAAAGATGAAATTGACGAAATTAATCACCGACTGCCTGCTACGAAAATTCTTCGCAAGGTCAATCCGTTTACTGTCACCGGTTGCATCGCCTTTTGGATATTCTCTATGTTTCTCCATGAACAGCCTGGGCTCAGCCAGGCGGAACCTGTATATACTCTGCTTTACATCGCCTACCATGAAGCTGTTCCTGGGAGATGAAACAAGGCTCAAAATCTCATTTTGAACAGGGTTAATATCCTGGTACTCATCGACCAGGATTTCCTTATACCTCTCCTGCAGCTCCTTCGCAACGTCAGACCCGGTCCATCCCCCTGCTTCTTCATCCGGCTCTCTCAGCACCTCCAGGCACAGATGCTCAAGATCATTGAAATCTACCAGGCTCTTCTCACGCTTTGCAGCCGTATACGCTTTGGCAAATTCCTTCACCACATGGACGAAGGCCTGCATAGACTGGGCTATCGCTCTGATATCGTCAACCAGTTCTTGAGGAGGCCTTGAAAAGCAGTCCTCCTTGAGGCCTTTTAGGAGGTCTCTTGCCTCATTCCTTCGGGCTTGCGCCTCAGATTTCAAATCCTCATCACAAGAGCCAGGTTTTGCACTTGGAAGACGCGCAAACTCCAACGCGCTCAATTGCCGGGCAAGCCCTTCCCAATCCTTGTCCGTGCACGCCTCCAGTATCTTGCTGCAAGAATCCATCTCAGCCCTAAGCAGCTCTAAATAGGAGGAAGGGCCTCCGGGCATGCCTGCCAGCTCCACTGCCCGCTCAAGGCTGCGGTATGCCATCTGTGCTTTGCGTATCACTCCCTGGCGGGCACGTTCTGCCCAATGCAGGTCATAGATGGAGGTATCAGCCTTGATAGAGAACATTGAGGACAGCCGGGACAACCATTTATTAGGATCAGGCCTGCTCCGGGAAAACTCATAAACACGGAGGGCCAGGTCTTTAACTCTTTCGTCACCCCTTCTGCCTCCGTACCTGTCTATGAGATCTGTAAAAGCATCTGCGAAGAGAGGATCGTCATAGAAGCTTTCAAACAGCTCATCTATAACTTCCAGCTCCAGCAGCTGGCTTTCCACGTCATCCATTACTCGAAAAGCAGGGTCGATTCCCAATCTGTAGAAATACTGCCTGATGATCCTGTGACAAAAAGAATGGATCGTCGAGATGTCAGCCCTGCTGACCAAGGCCAATTGCTTGGCAAGCCTTGTGCATCCGGGGTTGGAATCCAGCTCCTCTTCCAGAGCTCTTGCTATTCTGTCCCTCATCTCAGATGCTGCTGCATCAGTAAAAGTGACAACAAGCAGCTCGTCTATGTCTACAGGATTCTGAGCACGAGTAAGGAGGTAGACTACCCGCTCGACTAAGACTGCAGTCTTCCCTGCACCTGCTGCAGCAGAGACCAGGAGGTTGCGGCCTCGTGTAGTTATTGCATCCAGCTGCTCTTCAGTCCACTTGATTTTACTCTTGGCACTAGGGGATCCTGTCTTATCTGTCATACCTTTTCGCCTTTCCCTCCGGAGGCACACCCTTGGCCTTGTATTACCGACCAGAACTCGTCATCCTCCAGTCGTCTCAGGTTGCGGTAGGTATTGCCGCGAATCAAGATATCAAACCCGCATACCGGTTTGTAACTGCAATGCTCACACGCTCGCTTAGTCCCTTTCCTGTATGGTTTGATCCCTATCTCTCCCCTTCGGATCTCTTCAGCGAGGTCCTTCAGTTTATCCTTCAAAAACTCAGAAAGAACCTCATACTTCTCTGAATCAATAACAGGCGCCTTCGACCTCTTCGAGGGGAGCCCTTTCTTCGTTATGCCTGCAGCAATCAGTTTCGATTCTCTACCGGCTTCGACCTGGGAATCCATAAGTTGTATTACATCTTTACCTCCTATGATGATCCCGTTCATTCGGAGTTTCTTCATGCGTTCTTCTTCCAGTTCATCGTCGTCGATGGGGCCGTCGGCGGAAACAAACGGGTCAATTATGGGGAAGTACAGGGCACCTGCAGGCAGGACTTCTGTCCCCTTGGATTTCTTCCAGTTCTCCACAACTACAAGGAGATAGACAAGGAGCTGGAGGGTAAGCCCGTAGTACACATCGTGAAGACGCAAGGATTTTGGGCTGCTTTTGTAATCGATGACCCGAACATAGCAGCTATCCTCTGACTCTGCGATATCGACCCTGTCTATGCGGCCTCTTATCGCCAGGCTTCCACCTGTCTCAAGGGGGATGCTAAGAGCAGGCATTCCTCCCGGCTCGCCAAAAACCACCTCATGCTCTATCGGCTGAAAGCTGCTATGCTTTTCGTGTTCCGCCAAAACGGCAACTGCATTATTAAGTATCCTCTCAAGCACCCTTGCCATATAACGATACCTGGCAGATGACAAGAGGATTTCGTTTTGGAGTTTAGGCGCCAGTTCATCCACTATCCCTTTAACAAGATCAGCGATCTCAGACTGCTCCATAGCTGCCAGTCTTTTTGAATCTTCAAGCTCAGAAAAAAGCCTATTCATTGCTTCGTGCATAAACATGCCCATTCCCGGGGGCTCCAGCTTATAGAGCTCCCTCTCTTTAAGCCCTAAGATACTCCCGGCAAAATGAGCAAACGGACACGATGCAAACTTCTCCAGCCGGGTTACGCTTGTGCGCAACCGATCTTTGATATAACCTTCGATCACAGGCTTGCTGAGCTTTCCTGCATCGTTTGAGAACCCAAGACTCCCCAGGATGAATGAGGCATCCTTTCGCCGGCCGGGCTCGCTTACAAGCCATTCATAGACATCCAACCAGAACCCGCCGATCTGCTGTCCGCCGCGGCTTCTCTGGAAGACCCGGGAAAGAAGGGCTGCAGCCTTCTTCTCCGATGTGATGCTGTCAAGGGCCTCGTCTCCGGGTGCAGGCAGATCCATCCCTTTGAACTCCTCTTTGACTTTAGGAAAGAGCTCCTTTATCTGACCGACAACCTGGGATGGGCGTTTTGCTTTTCCTTCCCCGTCAGCCAGGGGATAGCTTATCTGGAGGAAATCCCATGCTCTGGTAAGGGCAACATAGACGTTGTATTGCTCCTGCAATTGAGTGAGCCTGCTGTCAGGAGCAATGGCCAGGTGAGACTCTTTTAACCGCAGCCTGTCCCGGTCTGTAAGGATAGAGTCTTCCGCTGTCCGCTTGGGGAAAGCGTCATATGTAGCTCCCATCAGGAAGGCCGCCTTAAGCGGAGGATGTCTCGACCTGTCAGTTGAACCTACTATGACCTGGTCCAAGGCCGGCGGAATAAGACCGAGAGTCAGGTTCTCGAGGCCTGCCTCCATTATTTCAGCGAATTCTTTCGAAGACATCTCCTTATCGCCTAGAGCTTGGACGACTTCATCAAGGAGTTCGATAATGGCATTCCAAACCTGTTCGTTTTCCCTTGCCCCTTCCGGATCCCCTGAATCAATACGCTCCTTTCGCCACTTGTCCAAGCGCTGATCGACTCCCAAACCGATGAGAAGCTCAAATAAGGCTTCGGCCATATCCCGCACTGAGATGCTGGGTCTCTGCAATCTGCGGTAGAACGTTATTAAGTCTTCCGTAGCCCTTCTTCTGACATCATCAATAATCGTGAGAGGATCTTCGTCTCCGGCCCAGTCTTCCTGTATGACTTCCTCAGGTTCGCCGAATCCGTATGTCCGCCGGAAAGCCCACGGCTTTGCATCAAGCCATGACTCTCCCAGAATGCCGTGGGCTAGCACGTAGTTTTCCAGTATATCGACTTCGCTTCGCAACACGGGAATAAGGTCTGTTTTCAGGTAACGGAATACAGGCTCCTGCCTGAACCCGTACGAAGCTATCTCAAGGGCTGATCTTATGAGTTCAATTAAAGGGTGATGGGCCACAGGACGTCTTCTGTCTATAAAACACGGTATCCCGTAATCCCGGAAGATCGGTGCGATGAGGTCGTGGTATTCATCGAGTTCAGGGACGATGACTCCTATATCGCGAAAGCGCATGCCTTCTTCCCTTACAAGCCTGAGGATCTCCAGGGCCACAGCTTCCGTTTCAGCCCTGGGATTTGCACACGCCACCAACTTAAGCCCGTGCGGTACTTCCGTAAACCGTTTGGCCGGCCTTGAAGCGAATTCCCGCTCAAGATGGCAAAGGGCAGGCACTCTCTTCGGGGCATCTTTACCGTCAAGGATCAAAGGAGGCTCTATCTCAACGTTAAGCTCGTAAGCAAGGCTTTTGAGATAATTGTACGTCTCCCATGTAGGATAAAAGAGATCTATTTCTGAAGGGCGCCGAGATGCATCTTCGGGATCCAACAGGAGAGCGATGTTGACTTCCTCTGCAGCGACAAGCAATGCACCGAGCACCGAATACTCCTGCGGAGCAAAACCTCGAAACCCGTCAACCCACACAATCGCCCCTCGCACCAGACTCGACTTACGTATCCTTTGTGCAGCGCAAGTCAGGTACTCGTCAGGGTCCAGGTACTTATCTCCCAGATACTCGCGATAGGCTTTGGTCAAGATTATGAGATCGTTCAGTTTAAGAGTGACAGGAATATCACCGAGGCCCTTATCCACAAGCTCATCTCTGGCTTTCTCCAGGTCGGGAAGACTGACGTTATACATGCTCATTTCCTTTAAAGTGGAAGACAGGCACGCAGCAAATCCATACTGCTTTGATGCCGAGGCAAAAAGCCTGAGGCTGTCCCTGTTTTCATGGATCAAGGATCGCAAGGCCATAACCTTGCCGAGCTCTCTGATTTGTTTACGCCCGCCCCCTCCCACCTCATTCAGAACCCTGCCTGCAAGCCGCTGGAAGCTTAGCACCTGTGCACGGGCAAACCCGCGCAAGCCGGGCATGTTGATGAGCATATGCTCCATCTGGAAGGTAGCCTGATCAGGCACAAGGAGAATAATGGGGGGTCCGTTGGGGTCCTCGATAAGGGCTTTTCTGATGTTTTCAAGACAGGTGCGGGTCTTGCCTGTTCCCGCCCGTCCCAAAATGAATCTTAGACTCATGGATTATTCCTCCGCTCCTTCATAAATTGTTCCTCTTGTTGATAAAAAATCCTCCTCCCCTTGGATCCACAGGAAGTTCCCCTTGACGCAATATTGAACTTGGGGCATGCTTGATCCGAAGACGTGTTTGAGAGGAGAAGGCCACAATGAACTCATCCGCCGGCCAACTGCACAGAGACTCCGGAATGTTCCACGTAACTCTGGATCCTGAAGGACCCGGTGTAATCAGGCTCCATTTGAGAAGGGCGGAGAAGAACTTGTGGAACCTCTTAGGAAAGCCGAGACTGTCTAAGCTATGGATCAACGGAACCCAGCTCCTTCTGCTTGAAGATTCAGCAGCAGATATAGTTCAGTCCATCATAGAGACGGCCCAAGATGAAACGCGCCCCGGGGAAGAGGTTTCTTTGGAGAGTTGGCGCAAGATCAAAAAAGAAATCGGAAAGAGAGTTCAGAATCTTTATCCGCGAACCCCTATTTCGCGGATTGAAGAAGATATCGATTATATATACGGATTGATTGTGGAATTATCTAAAGGCGCGTGTCCGAAAGATTTAGGAATAGAAGGCCAGATAATCGATTATGAGGAATGGCATATCCCCGCCAGGATGGACCTTATGATCTCGTCAATGAAGGGTTCAGGCTGCCAGAATGCGTGCTCATGGTGTTATGCAGCTGATATGCCTGATATACCTGAGCTGGACACCGATTCCTGGAAAAAGGTCCTGGATATGCTATGGGAAATCGGTATCCCGCATATAGATTTCACCGGAGGAGAGCCGACAACAAGGTCTGACCTGATTGAACTCATAGAGTATGCCGAAAGATTCGTAACAGGCCTCATAACCAACGGAAGAGCCATACCGCACCTTGCGAAAGATTTAAAGAGGGTAAGTTTAGATTACATCCAGATAAGCATAGAATCAGCTGACCCTAAGATCCATGATAAGATTGTCAACTCGCCGGGGGCATGGAAGGAGACGGTCAGCGGAATCCGGGCCGCTCTCGATGAAGGGCTTTATACATCCACCAATACGACCCTTACGCGGGAGAACGCAGATGGTTTCCCTGAGCTCATTCGGTTTCTTGCAGATCTGGGTGTCCGCTACATCGGATGCAACAGCCTGATTAAAACAGGCGGAGGGCGAAACCACAAAGATGCCATGGATGAGGCTGAGCTCGAAGCAATCCTCAAGAAGGCTGTTGATGTTGCAGATGAACTTAAGCTTGAACTTAGCTGGTTTACACCCACGTGCTACCTGAAGCTGAATCCTGTTAACCTTGGGTTAGGAGCCAAATCCTGTTCAGCATGCACAACTAATATGGCAATAAGGCCTGACGGAGTGGTGGTGCCTTGCCAGTCATGGCTGCACGATGAAGGTCTCGGCAACATCCTCGAGGAGCCATGGGAGAGGATCTTCAACCATCCCCTTGCACGCAGGATAAGAGCACATGAACTCAAGGACCCAAAGTGCGGCGATTGCCCGCACCTTGCTGTGTGTGGTGGCGCTTGTCAGATAGAACAAGTCTTGCCTAAGTGATGTGCAGGGAAACGAAAAGCGGAAACGAAAGGCTGCACGAAACCCAGATGCTGCGCAAAACCTAAGTCGCGGTCACGCACAGGATCTAAGAGAAAGAGGTTATTATAATGGGAAAAAGCCTCCCTCATACAAGACATATAACATGGATCCGTATATGTATCTTCCTCGCAGTCTTCTGCTGCGTTCTCACGCTTCCGGTATTTGCAGATACCGGCACCTATAAGATAAAAGACTATGCAGTAGAGATAACCCCCCAGCCTGACGGCAGCTGGGTGGCTTACTATACTCAAGAATGGGAAGTGCTCAGCGGATCGATTCCTTGGGTTACCGTAGGCCTGCCTAACGCAAACTATGAAGTGATTTCTTGGACCGGCGCAGCAACCCAAGTGAAGCCTGACAACCAGGGTGCGTGGAGCGGGGTTTACGTCCAACTGGATAATGACTACAGAAGGGGAGAAAGCTTCAATTTCGGGTTTAAGGTGATTCAGCAGAGAGTCGCCTACCCCAAAGAAGGTTCACACGTGGAGTTTTCCTTCACTCCCGGTTGGTACGATAACAGTCCGGTTGAGCGCATGACGATTACTTTAGATAACCCCTGGTCGCCGGAGGATTTAAGATATACATCCCCTACCCCTACGGAGCAGCACGACAATAAGGTCGTATGGGTGACATCTCTCAGGCCGGGTCAGCGCTTCAACGTCGATTTCGCGTTTTCACCTGAAGTCTTCACCGAACTCCGGCAGACTCCAAGGGGATCTATGCCAGGGGCATCCGGTGAGGGCGAAGAAATGTTCGATGCTGCCATCATCGGCTTTATCATCCTTTTCATTTTTATCTTGCTATTCCTTATAATTATCAGCGCCATCTTAAGAAGCCGTCGAAGGTATTACCGCCCGAGACGTGGAATTTACTATGGGACTCCTAAGCCTTTCGTTGCACCTGTACCTGCCGTTCCGGGCACAAGACTACGAAGGGTGCCAGGTAAGAAGGGAGAGTCTCCTAAGTCGGGAGATTCCAAGAAATCCGGAAGCGGAGGCGGTGGTTTCGGCGGTAGATCTAGCGGGTGTTATTGCGTATCGTGCGCATGTGCCTGCGTATCATGTGCATGCGCATGTGCGTGCGCAGGAGGGCGAGGAGCAGGTTGTGCACAGAAGTTCAGCCGGATGGGCTTAACTGATAAACGAGACACAAAGGCAGAGATCGCCCGGAAGAACACAGAGGCCGCTTGGAAGAACCATGAGACGGAAACAGAAAGAGCTGACATGTGATGAACACCCACATGACACGTGTCAAACGGACTTCGCCTGACTTCGTAGGCGTGAAAACACCGCAATCTGTGGATTTTGCCAGGCTCTTATGGTTTCTCCTGGTTACAGCCTTGATCGTAGTCACAGTGTCAGGATGCGGGTTTATCAAGAACGCTCAACAATCCCCCGGCGGGACACCGGATATGCCTTATGACGAAAACGTTGAAGTCCCGTCAGGAGACCCTGATTTCCCCCCGCTAGGGCAGTACTGGGTAGTCGACCCTGACGGCCTCGTAGGGATATCAGCCATCCGGATGGCAGATGAAACACTTGACGACCTGAAATCTCAACGCATAGCCGAAGTGGTAATAGTCGTCCAAAAAGGTGTCAAGCATCCGGTTGAGTGGTCCACGCATTACGGTAGATGGCTCCGGCTGGGTGAAGCTGAAGGCCCACATCAGAATAATGGTCTTGTATTCTTGATAATACCTGATGCGCCTGGCAGCTCAGGCAGAGTTTGGTATAGTATCGGCAGAGGCTTGCCGAAGTTGACATCTTCTGATATGGGACCTCTCCTTGAAGAGGCAGCTTCATACGCTAATGCCGATGATTTGGACGGAGCGGTAATATCCATCGCAAGGAATATCCATGACATTCTCCTGAAGATATATGGGAGGGGAGCGCAATGAGAAGAGGTTGCCTCTTTGGGGCAATAATAGGCATTGTAATCTTAGTTATCGTTATCTCCGGATTCTCCTGGATAATGGGGATACAAAGGACCTTGGTACAGCGGCAGCAATCTGTATTGGCTCAAGAAGGCCGGTACGGAGCTGCTCTTGAGACTCTCAGCGAAAAAATCAAAGGAATATGGGCAATTCAAAGGGATTTCCTTGAACACGAAAAAGATACGCTCACCGATGTAATAAGAGCAAGGGCCGAAGCCTTGGACCGTTCAGGCCAGGAGTTTGCAGCTGCAGTAGCTGAAGGGGATCCTGACAAGACTATAGAAGCAGCAAACAGGTTCCAGGAAGCAACCCGTGGGCTCGCGCTGTCTGTGGATGTCGTTGCTCTTCAAGAAGCCTATCCGCAACTGTTTTCCCCTCCAATAGTGCAACAGACCATGCGAGGCCTTGAAGAAGCCGTTAATGAGATTCGCACAGCTCTCGATGACTGGCAAGTGGCGATCCGAACATACAACACCTATCGAGGACAATGGCCTCAGAGCTTCGTAGCAGGTTTCCTGGGCTTCCCCGAGTCTTACGACTACTACAAGGCTGAAAAAGCCAAGCTGGACATGGATAAGCTTATGCCTTCCAGATAGAAGGAAGGATATGGTGGGATAGAAGATAGGCTTACCTGGCCTACCTACTATAAACAAGAAAGGGTGATTAGGGTTGACGAGTACCGTAGTTGAGCTCACCGGGCATATTATTGATTCGAGGAGCCTTCCTAAGGTGCTGGACGTCATTATCGAGCGAGGCGGCGACTTCGACATCGAAGAACTCAAAGTAGGTAGGAAGAACAATGACCCTAGCTATGCCAGGATAATGATTGAAGCAGAAAGTCAGGAAGCCCTGGACATGATACTTGAAGAAATAAGACGTTTGGGTGCTGTTGAAATGCATCTGGATGAGGCAGAGGTAGAACCGGCACCGAAAGACGGAGTATTTCCGGACAACTTCTATTCCAGCACTAACCTGGAGACATTTTTGAAGATTCGTGGTTCATGGATCCCTGTAGATGACATTGAGATGGATTGCGGCATTGTCGTTGATTTCTCAGGGGACCCCCCCACAGCTCGCTGCGTGCCTCTGGGCAACATAAGGAAAGGCGACATGGTAGTTGTCGGAGGAAAAGGAATCAAAGTGATTCCCCTTGAGAAATCCAGGAAACGAGAGGTATTCAGTTTCATGGGGAGTGAAGTGTCCAGTGAGCGCCCTAAGGCCTTGGCTTTAGCAAGCATCGCTGAGACAATGAAAGACATCAGGTCCCGCAATAAGAAGATCCTTGCAGTTGTAGGGCCTGCAGTTATCCATACAGGCGCAGGCAGGCATCTTTCCGCGCTTATTGACGCAGGCTATATCAATGTACTGTTCGGCGGAAATGCCGTAGCAACCCATGACGTGGAATGGGCCTTGCTGGGAACCTCCCTCGGCGTTTATCTGGACACAGGGATTGCAGCTCCTGCAGGGCATACCCACCATATTAAGGCGATTAACACAATCCGAAAGTACGGAAGCTTTGAAAAAGCTGTAGAAGCAGGCGTGCTTACTAAGGGGATCATGTATTCATGTGTCAAGAACGGAATAGACTACGTCCTTGCAGGATCAATACGAGACGATGGGCCGATGCCGGGTGTCATCACTGATTCGGCAGAAGCTCAAGATGCAATGCGCCGTTGCCTGAAAGATGTGGAGTTAGCGCTGATGCTGTCTACAATGCTGCACTCCATAGCCACAGGCAATCTGCTGCCGGGAAAGGTCAAAACGGTATGTGTCGATATAAACCCTGCTACCGTTACAAAGCTGGTAGACCGCGGCAGCCACCAGGCTGTGGGGGTAGTAAGTGACGTAGAGCTGTTCTTGAAAGAACTGGCGTATCAACTTATAGGGTAGCTGCTTATAGGATAGTTGATTATCGCATAGTTGCGGATAGTTGCCTATCGGATAGTTGCTTATCGGATAGTTGCTTATCGGATAGCTACTTATGGGATAATTGCTTAATAGGATCGCTGCTTGTAGGGTACGCCCTCTAAACTTAAGATAGGACTCAAACCGGACACGCGGTGAGCCAAACCGTTAACATGCTTTATCCGTGCACATGCTGTGCCGGTAGACACGCTACGCCGACGCATGAGAGGTGAAACCCTGAATGCTAAGGAACGCAACACTGGTTGCTCCACTTGTCGCATGGACGATTGCTCAAGTACTCAAGTTTGTAATAGATGGAATATCAAAAGGTAGGGCTGACTTTCGACGACTGGTAAATCCGGGGGGAATGCCCAGCTCCCACTCGACACTTGTGTCATGCATGTCAGTGATGATAGGAAGGATTTATGGCTGGGATTCACCTCTCTTTGCTATGGCTGCCGTGCTTTCCCTCATAGTCCTGTATGACGCTGCAGGCATCAGGAGAGCCGCAGGCAAACAGGCGCAAGTCATCAACCGCATAGTGGAGGACATATACAAGAAACGCAAGGTGCCTGAACAACGTCTCAAGGAACTCCTAGGCCACACCCCGCTCGAGGTATTTGCAGGTGTTGCGTTAGGTGTTTTAGTAGCTTCCTATTGGCCTATTGGATAGCGGCACTTTTCAAGGGCCTGCCTTTTTTGGGGTCTACCTTTTTCAAGAGTCTGCTTTTTCAGGAGTTCGCTTTTTGTCAACTGTTAAGCCCCAACCTCTGCTACCCCATAAGATACCGGTTTCGTTTGTATATGCACCGGGCACACTGCACGTTCCACATGTGTATATATAGCAAAGGCAGACTCTTGTGAAAATAGGAGGGGATCCCCTTGTCCCGGCTCAGACGGCTCCTTACACTAGCCCTCTTAAGTCCCATTTTCCCCGCATTTTTATGGGGGCCTTTCACCCATACGCACATTAACAGGAAAGCCTTGCAGAAAGCCAAGAAGCTTATGGAAAGCGGTGACGACACAATCAACAAGCCGCTCGTCAACATGCTCACTTCATCAAAGAGAGTCCAAGAATCATATGCACTCGCCGCCAACGGTGCTGATGCCATATCCAGCTACCATACGTTAAATAACTTTACGGCCTACGACTATACCCATAATTCAATTCCTGACAACGCGAAAGGCCTTCCGAATTTCGGCTACACCCTGGTAGATACCTGGCACAAGATGCCTGAATCAGCATGGAGTTCTCCTGATGCGAGGCTCCTCGACCTGGCTATTGCCTGCGGTTGGCTGTCTCATCAAGTAGCGGACTGGTACGCGCATTATGCATGTATAGACGGAGACGGCAACCTATGTGACCCGGAAGATGCCATAGCTGACGAAGTTTTTCGGTTTTCCGGATACTCCGATTCTCATAGAGTGATCGGGCACGATTATCCCGTGCCTCATCTTCGCCGCTATAACCTGGCTGACCATGGTTTGGCTGAATTTCTGGTAGATACGATAATCGTCGCCTCCCCCGACGGGCCGCAATTGCGCAATCTCTCCCTTCCCAACCTCTCGACTTTGAAAAACGGCTCCAATATTATCAGCACCGCATCTTTGGATTTCGGAGGGGCTGTTAAACTTCCCGAGGACCATGTCCCTATCTTGTGGCAAAACATGAACTTGATACTCCTGGGAATGTCCATCTTGCAGAAGCTGATATACCTGCGCAAGCCCAACTTCCACCGTGAAGCCGAACAGGTGGTCACCACGAAATATGTGGATCTTTCCATAGATCGCGTTGTAGATAAGGTCTTTAGAAAGAGTTTTGACGAAATGGCTGAGCTGGCAAGGTTCGGTAGGAAAATCCGCTCCCGGAACATGCCTATTGAACCATTAGACTCTAAGATCCAAAAGTATCCTGGCACTGTAATATTCAAGATAGCGCACTCCCTCGCGTCCTCTATGTCTCTTCCCGGCGGAAGTATCAGCCAAGCAACGTTCAATCGCACCCTAGCCATGATCGACAACCCTCTGGTGGCCTTTGAAAAAGCTCCTGTAATCGGCCCTTTAATGCGCTCACAATCCATAAGAAAAATCTTGTGGAACAAGGTAGGAAAACCGTCCCTTGAAACCCTGATCACCGAATCCCTTGACAGCCTCGGAGGTCCTGACAAAGGTGTGCGAATACCTACAAGAGATGCACTCCTTGTCCTAGCCAATGCAGTGCTGCTAAAAGGAAGATCTTTAGAAAAGGCCCGACAGGACCTTGCATTGTCGCTGAAGCCTGTCATAACGGTGGTAAACTACGATGGGACAGCACTGGCTTCAGGTGCGGAATTGCCGACACAAAAAGAGCTCCTGGACATGGTGTTCAGACGACGAATGCTTATCTTCAGGCTCATACCGGCAGTCTCCAAACTGCGAGGCTTGCGTCATGCAGAGGAGAAATCTCTGGACATATCTTCGGTAAGGGTACGGTTCAACGGTTTTTCAATAACAGAATATCCGGAGTTCGCAGAAGCAGAGGCAACTTACGAGAACGACAGCATAACCTCACCTGTGCTGGTTAAGGTCTCTTTTAAGTCCGGCTTCAGGCCAGGCAGGTACGACATCTTCGTTGACGTGCATGACAAGGCCGGCGTGGGAGCTGAGTATCTCTACTGGGAGGTGGATCTCAGCTGATAGCTCGCGCCCGTCACTAATGCTGGTTAGGATCTCTTTTGAGTCCGGCTTCAGGCAGGCAGGTACGATATCCTCGTTGCGGTACATGACAAGACCGGCGTGGAAGCTGAGCACCTCTACTGGCAGGCAGATCCCAGCTGATAGCTAGCGTTCGTCAAACGCGATGTTAGTTGAAAAAAATATCACGATGAGCATCTTCTGAGCAAATTAAGGCAAAGCCGGCCTAAGTTGTGGCCTGCTAATACCGGATGCACCCCGGCTCAGTTGGAATCTGTATGTCGCTCTATTGTAATGGACACTCGGGTAATACCCCAACAGCCTCACACTGTCACCCTGGATCGGCTGAAGCCTGCATATCGCACTACTGTAATGCACATTTGGGTAATACGTCAACATGCTATCGCTCTCACGTCCGCTCCGTTGAAGCCAGCATATCGCACTATTATAGTGCGCGCTTAGGCAATAACCCAACGTGCTCATACTCTCCCACGATTTGTTGCATATATGCGACAAATCGCACCATTAGATGTAAAATACATTTGAGTGCAACGATGACGAGTATAAACAAGGATAAAGAACAAGAAACCGTCAGAACGAGGTGTTATGAGTTGCCGACCATTACAGATGTACCGGGCGTGCTTGTTGGACATGCAGAGGACAGAGAGGGGCTTACCGGCTGCACTGCTGTTTTAGTCACCGATGGTGCAGTGGCAGGAGTTGATGTAAGAGGATCAGCCCCCGGCACGAGAGAAACGGATCTTATGAAACCCTGCAACCTGGTGGAGAAAGTCCACGCCATTGTGTTGGCAGGAGGCAGCGCATATGGCCTGGACGCTGCATGTGGAGCTATGAGGTTTCTGGAGGAAAAAGGTGTGGGATTTGACACCGGTTTCGGTATAGTCCCTATTGTAGGCGCAGCGGTGATTTTCGATCTGGATGTTGGGAATCCGAAGCTGCGGCCTGATTCTGAAATGGGCTACTTAGCATGTAAGAACGCCTCTTCTTCAGTGCCTAGAGAAGGCAATGCCGGAGCCGGTCTCGGTGCAACTGTAGGCAAGCTTTACGGTCAGAGGTTTGCCATGAAAGGCGGATTGGGGAGCTGGTCAATAAAACTAGGCGCAGGAAAAGACCCGGAAGGCAACGAGGTTTCCGTTATTGTTGGGGCAATAGTCGTCGTAAATGCCCTGGGAAATATCATTGACCCGAAATCAGGAGAAGTGATTGCAGGTGCATACGACAGAGACAGAGGAGAGTTCATCTCCCTGACCTATGGTGATTTCCAGGGCTTCTCAGGCAACACCACTATAGGCGTTGTAGCCACAAACGCTGTCCTCTCCAAAGAAGGAGCAAATAAAGTTGCCCAGATGGCCCACAATGGCTTAGCCCGGGTGATACGGCCTGTGCACACAATGTACGATGGAGACACTGTTTTTGCTCTCTCAACGGGACAAGTAGCATTCACCGGAGATAAGGCAAAAGATATCTCTTTGATTGGAGAAGCAGCTGCATCTGCCATAGAAGTCGCAGTCGTACGGGCTGTTAAGAACGCGGACGAATTAGCCTCAATTCCTGCTGCAAGCAGTATTATGGATTCCTAATGTAAACAGCTCGATTCCAACCCTCCCGTCCGAAGCGACAGCCTGGGGTGGTCGAAAAACAACCACCGAAACGCTCTTTAGTGGCAGCTTTTCTACCACAGTTTTGGGCGCTTGCTCGTAAATGGTAGATTCTCGCCCACCAGAACGCTCAAAGGTGGAAGGTTTTCTACCATGATCAGGTGCTAGGGTGGTAGGATATCGACCACCACGCCTCCCATAATCTGGTAATTTGCGGTTTAGTGGTCGAAACTCACCCACATTTTCTGAAAAAGTGGGCGAAAAACTGCCACGTTTTTAAAAAAAGTGGTAGAGAATCTACCACCTAAGCCCCAAAAAGCTCCGAAAACCGGGCCGCAACCTGAAAACGTGGTCGAATCTCTACCACCTGAGCCGGTTTGGGTGGTTCAGAATCGCCCATTTATGAACGTTTGCTCGAAAAAATCCAAAAGTGTGGTCGACATTGAACCACCTCTTCAAGGAAAGGTGGTTGAAACCGAACCATTTATGAGCGTTTGCTCGTAAAAACCGGGAAGCGGGCTAAATCAGTTCAGCATTTCGAGAAAATGTGGTCGGAAACAGGCTCGGTTACCTTGCCTTAGCTCATCAAGCCCGGTTCTCAGAAGCTATGGCCTTCGTTAATAGGTGCAGTTACGATTACATAGGTCCAGTTGAGATTACAGATGAGAGAAATCGTGTACTGTGTGAAAGCTACATAGCAACACCTCTCCCTAGGATCAGATAGTAGAAGGATTGCTAGCGTATAAACGAGAGTATACAATATAGTAGGGTATATATCAGAGAGAAACACATGCAGGAAGCGTGGTTCGTAACTTCGTAACAAGGATACATGTAGAATCCTGATCCTTACCAGGACCGGAATTCTGCACAGGTACACCTGTTACCCGGCGTTTCTCTCAAACTTACAACGTCCGGCACTCTGATAGGGACTGTCAGTAGGCGGCTTTTTTCAAGAAGGCTGTTTTGCGAAGAGTCGTAACCGAGCAAGACCGCACTTTTGGAAAAGCTGCCGCAAGAAGAGCCTCAGAGCACTCAAAGCGCTCAAAGCACTGAGAGCATTCGGAGCACTCAGAGCACTCGGAGCACTCTTGGATCAGCGGCTCTAAAGGGCTGTCCCGGAAAGAGGCTGGAACGGAGGTGTCGTAAGGTGAAACTAAATACGAAACAGATTGTTATCTCCGGTTTGTTGGTAGCTCTGGCGCTCGTCCTCGGAGTTACAGGGCTCGGATTCGTTCCGGTGCCTACCCCGGCAGGTGCCGCAACCCTCATGCATCTTCCAGTGGAACTCGCAGGAATATTACAAGGGCCTGTTGTCGGATCATTCGTTGGGCTGATCTTCGGCCTCTTCACTCTCAGATTCTTGCCGGATCCACGTGTCGTCATACCTGCACGTCTCCTTATCGGAATAGTATCATACCTGGTATACGCAGGATGCGGTAAGAAGTCTTGGAGCATCCCCCTTGCCGCAATCGCGGGAAGCTTAACAAACACCGTGGGAACTCTTGGCCTGGCAGTTGTCTTTGGATATATCCCCTTCTCCGGTCCTGAAGGGGCCATCGGTATAGCGCTGCTCCAAGGGGTGCCGGAAGCGATCCTCGCTGCAGTTGTAATCACACCTGTAGCTATCGCAGTAAAGAGGCTGGAAGCAAATAGACCTCTGGCTTATCCCATCTACAAAGGCAAATAAACTGCAGTTGAGACTAAGCTTCAGCAACAGATCAGGAATGCAAATAGCCCCAAGGAGTGGAACACGAATGCCAACTGCAAAAAAGGCTAACCCTGCCGCACCTGGGATTCGACAGAATCCTCGCCTCGGATACGTGCTGGCTTTGGCAGCTGCCGTAATCTGGGGTACTCTCGGCATTTTCGCAAAACTCATATATGCCTACGGAATCGACCCTATAGTCGTGGTATCACTACGGTCTTCCCTGGCTTTCATAGCCTTACTTATATCCTTTGTTATCCTAAACCCCTCTCAACTCCGTATCGATATAAAAGATATCCCTTTCTTTTTGGCATTCGGTTTTATCGGGGTTACCCTTAATCACTTGTCATACTTCGAAGCATTAAAGCGCATATCAGCAACGACTGCAGTGATTATCCTTTACACAGCCCCTGCCTTTGTGGCTTTGGGAGCTTGCATGTTTTTTAGGGAACGCCTGACAAAGACGCAAATGATTGCCCTTATTATTGCTTTTGCCGGATGCTTCCTCGTTGCCGGTGGCTATGATAGGGAGCTTATCTCTTTGAATCCAGCAGGCATTCTTTTAGCGCTCTTAGCCGCCATTACTTATGCTTCCTACACATTACTCAGCAAATATGCTCTTTCGAAATACTCTTCATGGACAACGGTGCTTTACTCATTTGGGTTCGGCGGCTTCTTTTTGGTATGTTTTGCAGGCAAGAATCTCGCACAGGTCCTGGAGTTTTCTCCGACAGTATGGTTGTTAGTGCTTTGCATCGTATTCGGCCCGACGGTCGCTTCGTATGTTATGTACGTACTGGCTCTTCACCACATAAAGGCGGCTGACGCCGGGATCACCTGCATGGCCGAACCTGCTGCTGCCACCTTGCTTGCATTTCTGATTCTCGGCGAGACGCTGGCAGGCTGGCAGTTGGTAGGAGCTGCCCTTGTCCTCGCCGGAATATTTCTTATCCAGACGAAAAAGCCTGAAGACGAACCCTCCTGTAAAGAGGTCGCCTAGCGGGATCCGGCATCGCACTTCATTCAAAGGCACAAGGAGATTTTGCATAGAAATCAGCATGGCTCCGAGGCTGTCCTCGGAACCATTAATGTCCCGGCTATGAGCATTTCTAAGTCTTCTGTATCCCGGTCTCGTGGATTCTCTTAAGCCCCCAGTATCGCTTTGAGATCTTCCTCCGGTGTGCTGATAGGCATAATACCGAACTTCTCCACAAGAACCTCAAGTACGTTGGGCGTAACGAACGCGGGCAAAGTAGGCCCGAGTCGGATATTCTTAATACCCAAGTACAGCAGAGATAGGAGTATAGCTACAGCTTTCTGCTCATACCAGGACAGAATCAGTGAAAGAGGCAGACTGTTTACGTCAGTTCCCAGCTTCTCCGCAAGAGAAACGGCCAACTGCACTGCTGAGAAAGCGTCGTTGCACTGACCGACGTCGAGCAGCCTCGGAATGCCGTCGATTTCACCGAATTCAAGGTCATTGAATCTGTATTTTCCGCAAGCGAGCGTTAGGATAATGCAATCCTCAGGAACTGCCTTGGCAAGCTCTGTGTAGTAATTACGTCCGGGTTTTGCGCCATCGCAACCTCCAATCAAGAATACATGGCGGAGCTTGCCTTCCTTTACAAGGTCGACGACCTTATCTTGAGCTCCGAGAAGCGATGCCCGGCCAAACCCTACGATCATCGTTTTCTCAGGCTCATCTTCAGCAAATCCCTCTGCTGCCAGAGCAGCTTCAATCACAGGAGTAAAGTCTTTGTCTTTGATGTGACGAACACCGGGCCATGCTACGAGCCCTGTTGTGAAAATCCTGTCCTTGTAGGAGTCCTTCGGTCTTTGGATGCAGTTTGTAGTCATCAGGATTGCACCTGGGAATTTCTCAAATTCCGTGCTCTGGTTCTGCCATGCGCTACCGTAGTTGCCTACAAGATGCTTATACTTCTTAAGTTGCGGATAACCATGGGCAGGAAGCATCTCTCCATGAGTGTATATATTAATCCCTTTGCCTTCTGTCTGTTTAAGCAGCTCTTCCAGATCCTTGAGGTCATGTCCTGATACGAGTATAGCCTTGCCTGCAACAGGAGTAGTTCTGACAGCAGTAGGTACGGGGTCTCCGTAAGCTTCTGTGTTTGCCTTATCCAGTAGCGCCATACTACGTACATTAAGTTCACCTACGCGAAGAGCAGTGCCCAGCAAGTCGTCTAATGACGGGTCGCTTGCCGTAAGGAAGTCCAATACTTCGTGGAAGTCGCCGTACACTTTTTCATCTTGCACTCCCAGTATTTGCGCATGGTCCACATAAGCTGCGGCACCTTTCAGGCCGAACAGGATAAGATCACGTAGAGCGGCTCTATCCTCCCCCAGAGTCTCAACGCCACTGCGCCACTCCTCGGAGATTCTTGCTCCTTCCTCAATAAGCTTGGACAGATCCTCGTCGCCTTGCCACTCAGCAGGGCCTTTTAGGGACTCAGGAGTTTTGCCTTGAGCCATACATGCGTCTTCATAGAGTTTTTTAGCCTTATCCTTTAGGGCCACACCTTTCTGGATAAGTTCAGCAACTCGCTCAGGGTCGAAGTTAACATTTGTGATAGTGGTAAAAAGAGCTTTAATTACAAACTCATCAATCTCTTGATCCCTCACACTCAGACTCCGGGCCCTCGTTGCATACATTGATATACCTTTCATGACATAGATTAGAAGGTCCTGAAGTACTGCAGTGCTTTCATCCTTACCGCAAACACCTACAACTGTACACCCTGTTCCTTTTGCTCGTTGTTCGCATTGATAGCAAAACATCTTTCCGCCCCCCCTCGTTCGGATTGGTCTTATAGAAGCCGCATATATAAGCAGCAAGAGTCGAGGTAGTCTACTAATAATAATAGATCTCTCGTCTGGGACCTGGTCCTAGGCAGTCAGCCAAAACTCGCAGTATTGCCCTTAGCGCTGAAACGGTTTTTCTGAAGAAACACTGTCTCTAAACGTTCCTTGTTGTCCAATAGATCAGCTAAAGTAGTCTTTTCTGCAATACCATCTATACTCGCTTGTACCTTGAGCCAAAGCTCGTTAAGAGGACATATTTGTTTGCGGTCGCAATGATAGTGTGTGGAAACGCATGGTTTGACAATGACAGGCTCGCCGGCGACTTGGGCAACATCGAGAACTGTGATTTCGATAGGATCCGCCACGAGTCTGACTCCGCCTTTGCACCCTCTGGCAGAGTCAACCCACCCTTTGTTTGTTAGGAGGGCCATTAGCTGCGGCATATACTTCGGCGGTATCCCTTGCCTCTCAGCTACATCCCTTGATACTATATAGTCGTCAGTCTTGTTTACTGCTAAGTCCATGAGAATCAAGAGAAGGTACTCTAACTTATTCGTGACCATTGCATTGACTCCTCATATATTACTAACGGCCCTAGTTATATTTAACTATAGCCTGTCACTTTTGTCAACACTATTAGACAAAAAATTCTACAGAATTTTTCTCGTTTAAATTATACCCAGCTACAACTGTGTTTCAGTTGATGTCGCCCCAACCTTGATCCGAGTCAGACTCGCATATCAGGCAAAAATGCCACCATAGTAATCCGAGACTAAACCTGCAGACGGCAGGTACTGGCTGTCGCAGAGCATTAAGGACGCACTGACATAAGGTGCATTGACGAACCAGGCCGGCAGATGACACGTACGGAAGATCGTAGAATATTGAGAACGTACTGAGAGCGCATTGGCAACAAGTGCATTGACGAACCAAGCCGACATACGACAGGTGCACACGATCGCATAGTATTAAGGACGTACTGACTGAAGGCGCACTGACGAACCAGCCGACAGATGACAGTTGCGCACAATCGTAGGATTTTGAAAGCGCTTCGCCAATAAGGCGCCTTGACAAACCAAGCCGGCAAATCCACAGAAAAAGCATCCCGCTAGAGAATAACAGGCACCTGCCAACCCAGGGTAATCGCTTCTCTTGAAACACAGCAGGTATACGCCAAAATATCCACCCCGGATGCGGAAGCTTCACGAAGAGCCTCACCGAACTTCGGATCCATGGCATCATGGGGTGAGAAGCTTTCTGCATCTTCTCGCTGGATCACGAAAATCACGGACGCGTTGAAGCCTTTGGATACTGCATCCTCAAGTTCTCTCATATGACGGGCTCCGCGAAGGGTAGGCGCATCAGGAAACAGTGCCCTTTTATCACTGACCAAGGTCACGGATTTTACCTCAACCAGGCAGTCAGGAGCACCTACCGCGCTGTCTTCGACTCTTGGCTCGGAATCGTCTGATGGACACGCGTTTACTGACAGACGAAAATCCAGCCTGCTGTCACCGAATGTCGCCTCACTCCTTATACAGTTGTACATACTAAACTCCGGGAAAAATCCTTTTACTAAACCGTCATGGACTAATGCATTGGGAACCCTTGAATCAATGGAAACCAATGTCCCTTCATAGTCCACCAAAACCAGAGTATAGGCTGTCTTCCTTTCGTGCTTGGCACTCCTCTTCCTCGTGTTCCCTCTTCCCTTCCCGCGTCTGGGCTCTCCGTCTTGCGCAGGTAACAAATAGACTTTGGCTCCAGGCACCAAAAGCTCCTTAAGCCTTCCTGGATCCGCCACATGGGCCTGAACCTGCCTTCTTTGTGCGATACCTGCTCTAGCACCGTCTACCCGGCAGGACTCATGCAGTCCATCTTCAGGAGAAATCTCCACTAGCGCCAGAAAGCGGTTGGGCCTCTCCAAAAAAGTCGCTTCGATAAGCGACTGATTTCTGACAAAGATGGGGTTGTTATCTTGCTTTGAAACCGCGTCCTTCATATGAGCTATCAATCTCCTTCAAGTCCTATATAGTCAGTTACCGCCCATCCTCCGACGATTGCAGCCGAGACATTCGTATCAAGAATCTCCGGACTGCTTAGTCACGGATTGCTTGCGCCGCACCTGAAACTCCGGAGGTCCATGCGCGAACACTAGCATCTGTCAGCTCTTCTCAAACAGCGCACAGACCGATATCATCCATTGTATAGGTTTTTGCGTTATGGTAGATGACTTGATTACTCATACTAAGATGTTCTCTTGCATAATCCGTTTTTCCTCTGGCTCAGCGCCTCTTTCCTGCTGAATACTATCGCTCATTGGCATGGTTGCCTGTTAACGTGCGATCACCATGTCATCTGCTTTACAGCAATCGCCTGCAAAACCGGCCCTGGAAAAAGACTGCAGGAAAACAAACTCTGTTGAGTAACGGAGATAAAAAGTCCGGCCTAACATCATCAACTACGGAAACCTCATTTAAACCGCAATGTTAAAGACATGCGAAAACGGACATCTATTGAAAAATCTGAAACAGGATAAGGGAAACTGGAGATCTTTTGTAGAATCGATAGAATGTAATAAGACACGTCGCAAGGGTGAGATATCCACGGGGGAACCTGTGTAATGTCTGTGGGGTGGATTCCGTGTACAAGATCATGATAATTGAAGATGATATCACCATTGCCAAGACTATCAAGGAACACCTGTCTAAATGGGATTATGATGCTATCTATGTCACCGATTTCAGAGACATAATCCGCCAATTCATTCAATTCCAACCGCACCTCGTCCTCATTGATGTGATCCTTCCCTTTTTTGACGGATTCCACTGGTGCAATGAAATACGCAAGATATCGAAAGTACCGGTGGTGTTTATCTCATCTGCCGGCGATAATATGAACATTGTGATGGCTATGAATATGGGCGGCGATGATTTTATCGCGAAACCCTTTGACCTGCACGTTCTTGCTGCAAAGGTGAAGGCTCTCCTGCGCCGGACATACTCTTTTCTCGGCCAGGTAAACATTATTGAACGTAACGGAGCCATCTTAAATATCAGTGATGCGACTCTAACCTACCAAGACCGAAAGATTGACCTGACAAAGAATGACTTCAGAATCCTGCAGTTGCTGATGGAGAATGCAGGCAATGTGGTCTCCAGAGAAGAAATAATGCAGCGTCTCTGGGAGAGTGATGATTTCGTCGATGACAATACCCTGACAGTCAATATAACCCGCCTGCGAAGAAAGCTTGCAGAAGTCGGGCTGAAGGACTTTATCAAGACCAAGAAAGGCATTGGGTATCTGGTGGAATGACCGGTGGAATGATATGGCATTCTCATCTATCCTCCGTGCATACTTAAAAGGAAGAATAGCGTCTGTTCTAGCCGGTTTAGCATCCCTCTGTATTCTTGCAGCGGTTTTCTCACTCTACGCCCTGCCATGGGAACCGTTAGGCTACGGCTTTCTTCTGACCGGCGTCTTTGTGCTCTCCATCGGAATCATCGACTTCATAAAGTTCTACAACAAACACACCGTATTGAACAGATTAAGGAACAGCGCCATTCTGTCTGACTACGCATTTCCCGCTGCCCAAAACCTCATTGAACAGGATTATCAGGAACTAGTAAAGGCTGTTGATGATGCTCGTAGAAAAATCATAGATGAAAAGGAAAAAGACTTCGTGGCTATGGTGGATTACTACACCACGTGGGCGCACCAGATCAAGACACCCATTGCCGCCATGCGGCTGCTGCTACAGTCAGAGCAGTCTGAAACAAACAGCGAGCTTTTGGAGCAACTCTTTAAGATCGAACAGTACGTAGAGATGGCCCTGCAGTACCTGCGTTTGGAGAATATCAGTTCTGATCTGGTATTAAAAGAGCACTCACTTGACACGATTGTAAAACAAGCCGTGCGAAAATACTCAAACTCTTTTATCCGCAAGAAAATCAAGCTGAATTATGCTGAGTTGAATCACAATGTCTTGACTGATGAAAAATGGCTGGTCTTCGTTATAGAACAGATACTGTCTAATGCCCTTAAATACACTGATTCCGGCGAAATCTCAATCTATATGGATGATGAAATGCCTGACACATTGGTAATAGAGGACACAGGAATCGGTATAGCCGAAGAGGACCTCCCGAGGGTCTTTGAAAGAGGTTTCACGGGATATACCGGCCGCATAGACAAGAAAGCCACCGGGATAGGGCTGTTCCTCTGCAAGCAGATTTTAGACAGACTCTCCCATACCATTACCATTGAGTCGCAAGTAGGCGAAGGCACTAAAGTCAAGATCGGGCTGGATGTTATCGATATCGACAAAGAATAACCTAAACCTTACTGAAATGTAAGATTAGAAGGGAAAATGTAAGCCAGATCAATGGCGAAGCATTTTCCCTTTTTGTTAGCATAGACACAGTGAAAGAGCATAGGGAGGAAGTAAAGTGCCGCTTTTGAAGGTCATCGATTTAAAGAAGGTTTATACAACAAGGTTCGGCGGGCATCCGGTCCAGGCATTGGCCAATGTATCGTTCACTGTTGAGCAAGGTGAATTCGTTGCTGTTATGGGAGAATCCGGAGCAGGCAAAACCACCTTGCTTAACATCATTGCAGGCTTTGACAAGCCCACAAGCGGTGACGTATTGCTTAACGGAAAAAGCATCGTCTCCATTGATGAAAAAGAGATGTCAGCTTTCAGACGGGATAATCTCGGCTTCGTCTTTCAAGACTTCAATTTGCTGGACACTTTTTCGATAAAGGACAACATCTTGTTACCCCTCGTTTTGGCGGGGCAGTCCTATCGTGAAATGAATGAAAGGCTAATGCCCATTGCGAAAAAGCTTCGCATTACGGATATCTTGGAAAAATTCCCCTATGAAGTCTCAGGCGGCCAAAAGCAAAGGACGGCCATCGCCCGTGCCTTGATTACAAAACCGAAGCTTGTTCTGGCTGATGAGCCCACCGGCGCCCTTGATTCCCATGCTTCAAGCGACTTGTTAAGGCTGTTCAACCAAATAAATGCTGAAGGGCAGACCATTCTCATGGTGACACACAGCGTGAGAAATGCGTGCCATGCCCAAAGGGTTCTCTTCATTAAAGACGGAGAGGTGTTTCATCAGCTTTACAAAGCGTCTTTGTCCAATGAAGAGATGTATCAGAAGATTTCTGACACGCTCACCCTTATCGCAACAGGCGGTGTAAGAAATGAGTAGGACTTTTTATATGAAGCTTGCTGTAAACAATCTTATCAAGAATGCGAAGACCTATATCCCTTACTTGTTGACTTGTATCGGTGCAATCATAATGTTTTACAATATGCGCTTCTTAGCGGTAGCCAAAGATATAGGTGCTCTCAGCGACAGTGAAACTCTGAGGACTATCTTAGCTCTTGCAGCAGGCGTTATTGCTGTTTTCTCGGTGATCTTTCTCTTTTACACCAACAGCTTTCTGATAAAGCGACGCAAAAAGGAATTTGGCCTGTTTAATGTCTTGGGGATGGAGAAGAAACATGTTGCCAGGATTATGGTTTGGGAGACCATAATCACCGCGGCGCTAAGCCTCGGCGCAGGCCTTCTAGGTGGGATCCTCCTCAGCAAGCTTATGATTCTGCTGCTCTTTAGGATCATTGCTTTTGAAGTAACCTTCGGCTTTGAGATACCGGTCAGTGCCGTGGTTTACACAGCAGCCTTGTTCTGCGGGATTTTCTTAATGATCATCGTTTATGATGTCTTTCAAGTCATGAGGTCAAAACCTATTGAATTGCTGCAAGCCGGCAGTGTAGGCGAAAAGGAGCCGAAGGCCAATTGGCTGCTAGCGGCAATCGGCGCAGCATCTCTCGGCAGTGCGTACTACATCGCATTAACGACTGAGTCTCCCCTGGCAGCACTTCCACTCTTTTTTGTCGCTGTCATCTTGGCCATAATAGGGACATATTTCCTATTCACAGCGGGAAGCATTGCTCTTTTGAAAATGCTTCGAAAGAACAAAACCTACTATTATCAGGCAAAGCACTTTATTCCCATCTCCGGCATGATTTATCGTATGAAGCAACATGCTGCAGGACTTGCAAATATCTGCACCCTTTCCACGGCAGTAATCATCATGCTTTCAACGACGATCTCTATGTATGTAGGCATGGAAGATCTGCTCCGCACCAGGTATCCCAGGAACATTGTTGTCACGGCTTCCAGTGTGTCAGATGAGGAAGCCCGGAAGCTGGATGCTGCAATTGAGAAGGAAATAGAAGCCGCTAACATTGACCCGAAGAATACTATTCGATATCGATCCATGAGCTTCGTCACGCTTCAAGATGGCGCCGGCTTTACCGTTAACCGATCAGCCAACTATCTTGGCAGCAATGTTGCATTTGTAACACTCATTACGGCTGATGATTACAACAGAATGGAAGGCAAATCTGTGTCGCTGGCCGGTGATGAGGCACTCCTTTATACCGTACAAGGGGACATTCCCGGTGACACAATAAGCTTTAACGGTTTTAGGCTGTCGATTAAAGAGAGGCTATCCACTTGGGGCACAGACAGCAAGATGTCTTCCATTGTAGCCAAGAGCTACTGTCTGGTGGTTGATAATACTGATACCCTGTGGCAGGTATCCAATTCTCTTGAGCCGGATCGCGGTGATATAGACGGGCTTTCTTACTATTACGGTTTTGATGTTCATGGTGACAAAGATGTCCAGGTGAGCCTTGTCGGAGCGCTGCGACAAGCGGCAAAAGAGGTTAATCCAAACAGCTATGTGGAAGGAGCAGAAAGTGCAAGAGACAGCTTCTTCTCACTCTACGGCGGGCTGTTCTTTATCGGCATATTCTTAGGGCTGTTGTTTATAATGGCCACCGTGCTGATCATTTACTATAAACAGATCGCTGAAGGCTATGACGACAGAGCCCGTTTTGAGATCATGCAAAAGGTCGGGATGAGCCGCGATGAAGTAAAGCAGACTATCAAAAGCCAGGTGTTGTCTGTGTTCTTCTTGCCCCTTGTCATGGCAATAATCCACATAGCGTTTGCCTTCAAAGTGATAACCAAATTGCTTGAAGTGTTGAATCTCACCAACGTTAGGCTTTACGCCGGGTGCACAGCTGCAACAATCCTTGTTTTTGCAGTGTTCTATGTCATGGTGTATGCACTGACTGCCAGGACTTACTACAGCATTGTGAGTTAAACGGATATTGTAAGCTAACCGGATACTGTAAGTTACACGGATAGCGAAGTAAGATTCATAGGGATATGAAGCTGTCAATAGAAGAGCTTACGTATTTGTGACAGGGATCTTCTCTGTGAGGACAGTCTTCCCGCCATTAGTAGAGTGTTTTTCGCAAAAAACCGGGCGCGTTCCTCGCAAGCCTGTTCGGCACGCGCCCTTCGCATACTGATCCACTATCCGCTAATCCACTGTGAGTTGGTTCACTGTGAGCTAATCCACGATGAGCTAGTTTACTATAAGATCAAGATCACCGGTTGCTGCAGATTGTAGGATCGGCCTCATGTAATTCTCTACAGTTGACGAATCCAGCGGAACCGGCATGTTCTTAAGCTTCATCTCAAGCTGAGGATTCTTAGCCGCAGAGAGCGCACGCTCGATATGCTCCTCACAGAACCCCGGAAGTTCGGCCAAGGTTGTCGGGTAGCCTACTTTCTTGTTGAGGTTAATCATTCCTTCAGCTACTGCAATACCGAGTTCGCGACCGGAAATCGAAGACAAGTCGCCATCAATGAACCCGTATCGCTTGTAAATATCACCTATAACCCTAAGCTGTCGCTGGATCGCAGGGGCAAAGAACACTGTATAGTAGGGGTTCATGATGGTTACGGCTCTACCGTGGCTTGCAATATCCACCAGAGAGAAGCTGGTCAAGTGAGCACCGCTTGTCCCTCCTACCATAATCGCATAGCCTCCGAGATCGGTTGCGAGGCCTAAGGCTATGCGAGCGCCCTCATCAGACGGATCCTTTGCAACCTGCTCAACATTGGCAACAATCAACTCTATTGCTACTTCTGCTATCTCAGATGCCAGGTCATACTTATCCTCCGGTATTCCGTAGAATACTTCCAGGCAGTGGCCTAATCCATCGAAAGCGCCGTCCAGAGTTGTGGGAACAGATATGGACTTTGTAATGAGGTAATCAAATACCGCTCTATCGGGGATAATGGCATCATCTACGATAAGTTTTTTCTGTCCGGCAACAAGATCTGTCACATTGGAGTACTTGGTTAAGTGCGCAGCTGAACCAGCAGCTGTCTCCACTGCAACCATGGGAATCAAACCGGCTCCGTACTTCGTCATAGCTTCCGTGACTAGCCCTGTACCGAAAAACGAATCGATTTCAAGATCCCATTTCCCTAAAGATGCAAGGACATTAGCAGCCTTCACTGCATCTATAGTGCTGCCGCCGCCGACCGCAACGATACAATCCGGTTCAAACTGCAAGATGCCAGCTGCCATCCGGTATACATCCTCACGGGGAGAGTTCGGTGCTGATCCTCGAACGACCCCTTCTCCGACCACTGTCACCCCGTGCTTGCGGAGGGAATCCATCACCTTGTCAAGGACAGGAATAATCCACGGGTTCCTGTTAGCAATGACCAATGAGCTCTTCCCTAACTCAGACGCAAACTTGCCGGTTTCACTTAATACATCTACCCCGAATGCATAACTCGCACCCTTAAAATCTCGAAGTAAGGTTCTGGCTCTGTCTTTCAATCTCTCTGAGTTTGCCATATCACTATCTACCCCTTCACAAAGTTGAAAGCCGGCGCTCTGAGAGTCCTAGTACCTATACTCATACTCACCGACTTTTATTTTTTCCGTCAGTTTTTCGTTCTGTAACGGTTTTCTAATCTCAATCAAGTTCAAAACATCATATCCTCTTTTGGCAAGAAAAGATATTATCCGGTGATTGTTAGGATGCACCCAGTTGTAAACGGTATCTTCACCTAATTCCCTGGCCAGCTCCTCCGCTTTATCATATAGCCTGGACGCTACACCTTTCCTCCTACATTCCGGCAAGACAAATAAAGACTCGGCCCATACTATATTATCTTCAATCCTGCAGACTAAATACCCTATCAGATCCTGAGTTTCATTTTCTGCAACAAACATTGGATATCCTTTCTCGAGATACTCTCTAAACTCTCTCCTGCCCGCTTCAATATCGGCCTGTGGCTCAGCTCCTTTAAGACGCTCCAATTCCACCCTGAATTCAGAAATCAGCAATGATAATCTATATTCATCTTTGGAGTCTGCAGGTCTTATTAACATGATCGTCCTACCCCCAAAAGCCCCATATCCTGATAAGACAACATGTTATAGGTATGCCCCTAAGACAACGTGTCATATGTATGCCTCTAAGAGATGTATACCTCTAAGACACCGTGATGTATGTATATCCCTGAAACAACGTGATGTATATATACCCCTAAGGCAACGTGCTAAATGTATACCTCGAAGATAACGTACCGTTGCGTTCGTCAACGTAATTTTGATCCACTGGCCGCGTAAAAGTGATCCACCAGCGCTAGTCTAAAAGTGATCCAGGCGCTAGTTTAATTTTGATCCACCTTGACCCCTTTTCTCAGCTGACTCTCCTTAAGTCGGTAAGAGTCACCGTTCATGTTGAGAATGTGTGCCCTGTGAGTTACCCTGTCGACGAGGGCAGCAGTGAGCATCGGATCGCCGAAGAATTCTACCCATCGGGAAAACTCCAGGTTCGTACTGATAATCAGACTGGCCCTTTCCGTCCGTTCAGATATCACTTGAAACAAGAGTTCAGACTGCTGCTTCGAGAAGCTGAGGTAGGAAAGATCGTCAAGAATGAGCAAGTCCGTTTTGGCAAGCTGCCTTTGCAGCCTTGCCAGCGTGTGGTTCTCCCGGGCCTCAACTAATTCTGTGGCCAGCATTGGGGCGCTGTAGAAACGCACCCTGTATCCCTGGTTGCATGCCAGAATCCCGAGGGCTATAGAAATGTGAGTCTTGCCCGTTCCCGGATTGCCCATGCAT
>Ga0208693_1000085_pt1 | contig 74894 bp, 66 predicted proteins | sample AD_UKC071_MetaG_FD_184438 | JGI IMG/M metagenome (GOLD analysis project Ga0208693, IMG submission 184438) | Active sludge microbial communities of municipal wastewater-treating anaerobic digesters from USA - AD_UKC071_MetaG (SPAdes) (version 2) | ecosystem: Engineered > Bioreactor > Anaerobic >... | reverse complement strand
TAGACCTTGATAGTCTACTACATCAGCGTTGAGTTGGTTCATTAGATGATACAATTTATCTAAAAATTCCAAGTTTTCCTGCTTGCCCATTGCCAAGTAGTCTTCTAATTCTTGATCTTTTAATATGGTTTTCATAATTATAAATTTTGGTAAAATTAACAATTAATTTTATATTAATCCAATATTAAATTAAACAATTGAAATTTTCCCTATGAAAATCCTAAGCTACTTAATAGTAATCTAAAGTATTGCGTATTGGTAAAAAAAACATATTATTTACTTGCATCATTATGTTAAAAATCGAATTACAAATTATAATTCAAAAAAAGTAAAATCTTATATTATTAAGTTAGAGATTTATTCAAATCTATATTTATTTTTCCAAAGTTTTTTTAAGTAATTTTTTAGTTCATTTTCTTTAGAATTATCAGCAGGTATATAAAAAGAAGTCCCAGATATTTCATCTGGCAAACACTCTTGCTCGATGAAATGGTTAGGATGATCATGGGGGTATAAATAACCTTTGTGATAATTAAGCGATCGCATAAATTGTGTAGGTGCATTTCTAAGGTGAAGCGGCACTGGCAAATCGCCAGTTTTATGAACAAATTCTATAGCTTTCTCTATGGATAAGTAGCTAGCATTACTTTTAGGTGATGAAGCGAGATATATAGCGCATTCAGCTAAAACTATCCTTGCTTCTGGCATACCAATTTTATGAACTGCATCGAAGCAAGCATTAGCTAATAGTAATGCATTAGGATTAGCGAGTCCTATATCTTCAGAAGCTAATATTATCATTCTACGTGCTATAAATAGTGGATCTTCGCCTCCTTCTAGCATTCTTGCCATCCAATAAATAGCAGCATTAGGATCACTATTTCTTATAGATTTTATAAAAGCAGAGATAAGATCATAGTGATATTCGCCTTGTTTGTCGTACAATAAAAATTTTTGTTTTACTATAGCTTCTACATTTTCATTGCTAATCACTAGATTTGTACTATTGCTACTATCTACTAATAATTCTATTACATTATATAATTTTCTAGCATCTCCACCACTATAAGTAAATAAAGCTTCTTTTTCAATTACTTCAATAATTATATTTTTCGATGAGTAAAAATCAATAGCCCTTTGTAACAATTTATCTAAATCAGAAATTTCTAATGGATTTAGTACATAAACTTGGCAGCGAGATAAAAGAGGTGGTATGATCTCAAATGAAGGATTTTCAGTAGTAGCACCTATCAGAGTTATAATTCCTTTTTCTACTGCATGTAATAAGCTATCTTGTTGGGATTTAGAAAATCTATGTATTTCATCTAAAAATAAAATAACTGTTTTATATGGTTGAGCTTTTTGTATTATATTTCTTATATCTTTCACGCCCGCGTCTATGGCATTTAATTTGAAAAAAGGAACTTGTAAATCTTTTGCTATTAATCCTGCAATAGTTGTTTTTCCTGTGCCGGGCGACCCCCACAAGATTAATGAAGGTAATGATTTAGAACTTAAAAGTTTTCTAATGATGCCATCTGCCCCTACCAAATGCTCTTGTCCTACAAACTCATCCCAATTTTTTGGTCTTAATTGCTCTGCTAATGGAATAGACATATTACAATATTATGCAAATATAATAAATTTAATTTAATTTTTTATAAAATTTATTTTGAAAAATTCAATATGTTGGATTAGTAAAAGTAAAGCTGTATTAGCTGCAGATTCTATATTTATTTCCCTATTACCATGAAATACAAATTTGTAACAATAAATATTTGATGGCGTAGAAATAGCAAAATGAACCAAGCCTACAGGTTTGTTTGGTGTAGCTCCTGTGGGACCGGCGATGCCACTAATAGCGATAGAATAATCTGTGTTGAATAAATTTTTACCATTTTCTGCCATATATTTTACAGTTTCTTCGCTTACAGCCCCCTTAGTAGTTAAAATATCTTTGGGTACTTTTAATATTTTTTCTTTTATCTCATTCGAATAGCATATTAATGAACCTCTGAAATATTCGGAACTGCCAGCATTCGATACTATCTTACTAGCTACTATTCCTCCTGTGCAACTCTCAATAGTACACAAAGTTGTACCTGTATTTAACATTAATTTGTGTAAATATTGTTCTGGTTTTTCAATACTTTTATATACAAAAAACTCTTGATATTTAAATATCAAATCATTTAAAAATTGATTAAAACTATTATCATTAGTATAATCTTTATTAGCAGAAAATAATATACGTACATATCCAAAACTTGGTAAATATGCTACTGTCAATAAATCAAAATCATTAATTTTAGATTCAATATATGTGGCTAATTCACTTTCTCGAATATTTCTAAAGGTTAATGCTGTTGTCCATATAACTGGTGAATAATTTTGAATAATCCAAGGCAAAACTGCTTCATCTAAGACAGCTTGTGCTTCTTGTGGTACACCTGGCAAAGCAAATAATGTAGTATTGCCTTTAGTTATTTTTATGCCAGGAGCTGCACCTACAGAATTGGGCAATAATTCAGAGGTTTCAGGTATTAGAAACATTTTTTTTCTCATCTGTGTGATTTGCACATTTCGTTTTTTATAATGATTTTTAATTAATTGCTTGGCTTTATTATTCTCTACTAAAGGTACTTCTGACCATTTTGCTATTGCTTCTATTGTTTTGTCATCGGGCGTAGGACCTAAGCCACCAGTAGAAATTATTATTTCATGAGATTTTGATAATTGATTAAGGGTTTCTACTATTTCATCTAAATTATCAGAAATAGATATTATTGTTTTTGTATTAAATCCATTCATAAATAATTTATTAGCTATATACGAAGCATTCTTATTATCTATTATACCTCTTAATATCTCATCTCCTATACTAAGTATTGCTATATTCATAATTATTACATTAAAAGGATGTAAACAAAAATACTAAAAAATATTTTTCCGAACAATCATATATTATGTATTTTGTAGCATGCAATATGAAAGTAATAGATTAAAATTACGAAAAAAACTTAAATAAATTACAATTAATCTCTTTATATAAAATCGAAATAAACTCAAATACCTTAAATTCTGAATTATGTAAATTGTTGTTTTTTCAATTGTTTATGATTAGCATTTATTTAACAGATTAAAAAATTTTAGATTAGAAGCTAAATTATTTATTTGGTTAATATTAATTAGATTAAGCTAAATATTTATTAATTTTGCTAACTTTTAATATAATTTTTTATTAATAATTATAATGAATTTTGAAATTATATCACAATGTGGTAATGCGAGAGCTGGTATTTTGAGATTACCACATGGCAATGTGCAGACACCAGTATTTATGCCGATAGGCACAGTCGGGTCAGTGAAAGGCATTATGTGGGATGATCTAAAAAACATTTTAAAAGTTCAAATAATTTTGGCAAATACCTATCATCTCTACCTAAGACCTGGTATAGATATACTGTATGAAGCAGGCGGTTTGCACAAATTTATTAACTGGCAACGTCCCATTCTAAGTGATAGTGGTGGATATCAAGTGTATTCATTAGCAAATATTAGAAAAATCAATGATGATGGAGTAGAGTTTCGATCTCATATAGATGGCAGTAAGCACATATTTACACCAGAAAAAGTAATGAAAATACAGCAATATATTGGTTCAGATATTATAATGGCTTTCGATGAATGTACTCCATATCCTGTAGATTATGAATATGCCAAAAATTCATTAAATTTAACACATAAGTGGTTAGAACGTTGCATTGATTATCTGGAGCATAATCCGCCATTGTATGGTTATATGCAATTTTTATTCCCAATTGTTCAAGGCAGTATTTATTCTGATTTACGAGAAGCTTCAGCCTTATTTGTAAGTAAATTTGATACGTTAGGCTATGCTATAGGAGGTTTAAGCGTAGGCGAACCAGCTGATATTATGTATGAGATGATCAAAATAGTAAATAATATTTTACCACATAATAAGCCTAGATATTTGATGGGCGTTGGGACTCCAGCCAATATATTGCAAGCAGTAGCTTTAGGTGTAGACATGTTTGATTGTGTAATACCTACTCGAAATGGTCGTAATGGTCAATTATTTACATCTCAAGGTATTATTAATATAAAAAATAAAAAATGGAGTAGGGATTTTTCTCCTATAGATCTTAATAGCCCATTAGAATTAGATCAAACAACTACAAAAGCATATCTAAGGCATTTATTCCTTGCTGGAGAAATGCTAGGTCCTATGATAGCTTCTTATCATAATTTAGCATTTTACATAAGATTAATGAACGAAATACGTTATCATATTTTAGAAGGTAGCTACGATCAATATTATATTAAAGCAATGGATACTTATATGAAAAGATTATGAAAATCAAAAAATTAGATTTATATATTGCTAAAAAATTTATTAGTTCTTTTATATTAATTATTACTTTATTAATTTTTATCATTATTGCTTTTGATATTTCTGAAAAAATAGATAAATTTATTGCAAAGAATGCTCCAGTTTCACTTATTATTACAGAATATTATTTTAATTTCATACCATATTTCATAAATCTTTTTTCATCACTATTTATTTTTATATCAGTAATATATTTTACATCTAAATTAGCTAGTCGTTCAGAGATAATAGCTATGTATAGCGTCGGTATTGATTTTAAAAGAATTCTCAGACCATATCTAGTAGTTAGTTTTTGTTTAGCTATTTTTTCATTTGTATTGCAAAATTTTATTTTGCCACCTGCTAATCAACGTAGAATAAACTTCGAAAATGTATATATAAAAAGAAATCCTCAGACCAAAGAAAGTTATATTCATATGCAATTAGATAAAAACAATTTTGTATATATGCATACATGGGATGTAAAAGATTATGAGGGTAGATTTTTATCAATGGATAAAATCGACTATCAAAAAGGTGTAACTAATAAAATGATAGCTTCTTTTAGTCATTATGATACAATTTCTAAAAAATGGCAATTGACAGATGTAATCATTAGAAATATAAAAGATAGTATAGAGCAATTAACCAGATACAAAAACTTAGATACGATATTACCAATTACTCCTAGTGATCTTAATTATGAAACTACTTTATTAGAGACTATGAATTTTACTGAATTAAATAAATATATAAGAAAACAAAAAGAAAGAGGTGCAGAAAATATAAATGAGCTTTTAGTAGAAAGACAAAACAGATATGCATCACCATTTTCAGCGATTATATTAACTATAATTGCGGTAACATTATCAATTAATAAAAAACAGGGTGGATTAGGTTTAAATTTAGCTATAGGACTTTCATTAAGCTTCGGATATATTTTATTTCAGCAAATTAGTGTTTCTTATGGTGTTGCAGGTATTTTATCCCCATTTATAGCAGCTTGGTTGCCAAATTTTATTTTTATCATTATTGCTATTTATCTTATTTATAGAGAGATTTAATTATCTTTTTGTGATAATTATCAATATTAAAAATTTAGCTTGATATACAAAGTAATGTATAATTTTCTTCTAGTGATTTTAAATAGTGCCAACATTTTTGGTTCTATAACGTTTTATATGGGCAAAGATTTAAAAAAGAGTAATTGTACAAAAAAGAATTTGTTAATATTGTTTTATTAAATAGACATACGAGAAAGATGGAATTAAAAGGGTTATAAATGGCACTTTGTGAACTTTGTGTAATAACTTAGTGCCCTTTGTGGTAAAAAAATTAGCCTAAATAATTAAAAATAGTTATTTTTTGTAACAATCTAAAATTTTATTACCCACAATAAACGTTATAGAATCATAATTAATGTATCAAATTAATAACTCCTCGATATATTTTATCTTTTTCATTTATAGTACGTAATTTTATAACATATAAAAATGTATTTGGATTGATATTCCTTTCATTTTTGTCAACTATATTACCATCCCAAGGTTTATTTATATCTTTGCTATGGTACAATAATTTGCCAGTCCTACTAAAAATAAATATCTCGTAACTATCGATATCTATTCCCTGAATAAATGGAGTAAAATAATCATTTAAAAAATCATTATTTGGAGTAAATGCATTAGGAATAAATATTCGAAAATTTTCTAAAACAGTGATAGAATCAACACATATAGATGTGCAATTATATTCATCTGTAGCATATAGAGTTATAACAAATGTTCCAGACTCATTATATCTATGAGATGGATTAATGTCAGTGCTGCTAGTACCGTCTCCAAATTCAAATAAATAAGAAATAGCACCGACAGTATAATTATAAAATACAATTGGTTCGCCATCCATATACCATAAATATGTGCTAGGAGTAAATCTAGCATTAGGACCATGCCAATAAGGAAGTCGAATAGATGTGTCTTTTGTACATAGATCATCTGTGATGGTTACATGATAATATCCGCTTGATAAATTATATAATTCATTTGTGTCAAGATTAGGATTATGACTCCAGTAATATGTAAGAGGGTGTAAATTACCATTTACATTTATAATGATACTGCCATCTTTATTACCGCAATGCTCTGGTAAAACATTACTAGTAATATTAAAAGGTGGCAAAGTTTCTATAAAAGTTTGTCCAGTAGTTTTGCAACCATTAGCATCTACAACAGTAACAAAATAAGTACCTCCACATAATTCTGTAATTTCTTGAGTAGTTTGTTGTGGGTAAGTATTCCACAAATATTGAAATGGTGGTGTACCAGATAAATGTTCTATCGTAGCTTGGCCATTAAATGCATCGCAATATGCAGGTTGAGTGTTAATCTCAAAATTCGGTAAAGGATTAATGGTAACTGTAATGCTAGCTGAAGCACTACAACTACTACCCAAATAACCCGTTACTATATAAGTAGTTGTTTGATTGGGGGTTACAAAGATACTAGGAGTATTCAATCCATTACTCCAATGATATGTATCAGCACCTGAAACTGTAAGAGTAGCGCTCTCGCCTTCACATATAGCAGTATCATTAACTATCAGAACAGGATTACTAAGAACTGTTACTACAGCAATAGTGCTACCTGTGCAACCGTTATTATCAGTACCTGTAACTGAATAAGTAGTCGTAGTGCTAGGTGAAACTACAATAGAATTACCACTTTGTTGATTACTCCAAATATATGTACTAGCGCCCTGAGCATACAATGTTACTGTATCGCCTATACAAATAGTCCGATCATTAACTATTATCGTTGGCAAAGGGTATACGTTTATTTGTATAGTAGCAGAATTTTTACATCCATTATTATCTGTGCCAGTTACACTAAAAGAGGTTTGTTGATTAATAATTGAATTTATAATATTAGTAGTTTCACCATTAGACCAAACATAATTCATTCCACCACTAGCTATTAGAGTTGTTTCTGAACCTTGGCATACATTTTGATCAGTAGCTTGTATTGTAATAGTAGGTAAAGGATTTACAACTATTGTAGCAGTAGCTGATGCAGTGCATCCTAAAAAGCTTATTCCTGTAACAGTATATGTAGTTGTAATAGTAGGATTATCTGATATTGTAAATTGGTTGCTACCATTATTCCACTCATAACCCATCGCATCGCCACTGACAGAGATATAGCCAGTTTCTCCTAAACAAATCGTATCATTTGTGGTAATTATGGTGGGATTTGGAGCTAACATTACAAATATTGAAGCCGTTGCACTACATCCATTAGGTGCAGTACCAGTAACAAAAAAAACTGAAGTACTATCTATCGATACTATTATTTGATCACTTGTCTCTCCAGTGCTCCATATATACTCGGTTCCAGGCATATCTGAATTAATTGTAATAGTATCTATGCCTCCTACATCACAAAAAACAGAAGTAGTTAAATGATATGTGAGATTTGGATTGTCTTTTACTATTATAGTTACACTAGCTGAAGCTGTTTCATCTGAGGAAGATGTACCTGTAACGGCGTATGTTGTTGTAGATACAGGTGCAACAGTAATAGATGAAGTGTTATCTCCTGTTGACCATTGAAATGTGGTAAAAGGTAAATTACTTGTAGCATTTAAAATCAAAGAATCTCCTCTACAAATCGAAGTATCATTAGGTATGATATTTACAATTAATTGAGCTTTTAATGAATTTATATATAAAAAGCAAAAAATAATTATCAAATAAGTAATAAAAAAGATTTTTTTCATTTTTTATTTTATTATTGTAATAGTTCCATTATATACTTTATCAGGATTATTTGGTCCAGATCCAGTATATAAAATGTAATAATAAGTACCCCCTGGCTGATCCTTGGCATCCCAGGTATTATCATAGCCATTTATTTCATAAACTACATTTCCCCATCTATTTAAAATAGTAAGAGTAGAATATGGGTATTTATCAATATTTTCTATAATAAATGCATCATTTATACCATCTCCATTAGGAGTTATTACATTTGGTATTTGTAAAACATCATCTATCATTAAAACAGCTCTACTAATAGTATCTGAACATCCATATTCATTGTAAGCGATTAAAGTAACTGTGTAAGTGCCATCATTTTGATAAGAATGAGAAGGAAAATCATCAGTAGAGGTAGTAGAATCTCCAAAATCCCATGATATGTAAGTATCTCCTAAGCTTTGATTATAACATTGTATGGTAAAGGTAGGATCATCTGTAGCATAAACTAAAACTGGATCAATTATCATATTAGCTTGTGGACTTGGATATACTGTGATAAACTGAGAATAATAAGCTGTAGTATCACAACCAAATTCATTAGTTACTTGAACCCATATATCTATATTACCTGCAGTATTAAATTTATGTAAAGGGTTATAAATAGTATCACCGAAACTCCATAAATATCGATTAGTAGGAAAATATTCATAATTAGTTTCATAAAATTGTACATATAGTGGTTGGCAGCCAATGGTAGGTTCTGCCATAATATTCACAGGTGGCAATTCATATAATTCTACTAAATAGATAGTATCATAGGCTACACAACCATAAGAATCAATTATTTCAACAATATAGCTACCTTTAGGTAAACTATCAAAAATATTAGTAGTACTACTTATATTATTTGGGTGTAAAACATAAGAATATGGCGGTGTACCACCTGATGCTATTATCATGATAGTACCGGTAGAATCATGTTTACACCATACATCTATTTTATCTAAGCTAATATTGATAGGTGGATTACTAAAAATATTTATACTATCACTCACACTACATCCACCTGCATCTGTAATAGTAACACTATATGTACCCTCACCTACTATGATAGAATCTATTGGTGTATTAGTAATATTATTATTACCTGTTGACCACAGAAAATTATAAGGTGGGCTACCATTTTGAACTTGAGCATAAATAATACCATTTTGCATACCTTGGCACAAAATTGTATCTCCAATAATATTTAACCCTATGGATGGGGCAGATGATAGTAATTCAGCTTGGAAAATTGAATCATTAAAGCCTAGTATTTCCCAAGTATCATTCATCCACGTTAATGCAAAATCAGTAATATGCAAAGTATCATCTAGAAATGGTCCGAAATGAAAATTGTAATGTGACTTTGCATCTTTTAGATTATTTATATTATTCTCTATATTTACTATTTCATTTGCATTAATCTCTACACATAGAGGCGGTACATTAACCATGGCTTCCTTAGATACATTAATATCAAGATTTAATGTAAAGCTTAATCCAATAATATTAAAATTCAAATCAATACTATCCCAAACATGGTTATTAAATTGGTTTTTCATAAAATGTAATATTGGGCCTGTAGACAAACTATCTAATCCAAAACAAGGCCATAAAATATTTAGGTTATTACCCACTATAAAAGTAACAGTATCATTTATCCCACTTTGTATCACATTATTATTAGTATCTATTTCTTTATATTCTACGGGTGTAGGAAAATGAAATGTGGTATATATAGTAGGACAAAAGGTCAAATCTTGATTTAGATAGTGTTTTGTAAATAAATTAGCTTGATCTATTAATGTATAATTTAATTCTATAGTCATATCAGGATCATTATATATTTGTATGCTTCCACTTAATGAGTTAATAAAATTATAAATAGCGTCACCTGTAGAACCGCCAATAATATCTGCCATAGATTCTATAAATTGAATTAAATTTAATGTTAAATTCATATAATAGTCTACACCACTAGCTTTTAGGCATTTATTAGACAATACTGTATCCTCATAAGATGATATATAGGGTATATCAGCCCATAATGCTAGACCTATTCCTCCAATGTCATTTACTTCTAATGGTATAACATTACTATAGCAAATATCTGGATAGCCACCAGAAATACATGGATATGTAGCTATGCCTGTATATGTATTTAATTCCAATAATATTACTGAATCGTAAGGTACATTAATATTAAAAACATTATAAGGTGTACAATTAAATGCACACAATTGTCCTCCCAGATTAATATTTGCACTGAAATTAAAATCCATACCGATCACACCTTCATCTGGAAATGTTGGGTGTAAATATGCATTAGGTAAAACATTATAATCAGATGAAATAGTGGCCCATTGACCAGGAATTATGGTGCCATAATCAGGAAAAGTAAGAGTAATATCTACAGGATAATTAATATCCACCCATCCATTATGAAAACCGCTTGCATAATATGATAATGCTATATCTAAATAAGCATTTAAATTTAAATCTATCCCCCATTGTCCTAAAGTTCCTAGATCTTCTATATATCCAAAACTTTGATTTTCGTTAATATTAAAATGAAAGATATCTTGATTTAAATTTAAATTCCAACTACTGCCTTGTGGCCCCCACATATATTGATGATTTAATGCCCATGGTATAGGATGATGTACAGTATATGTTTGATTATAAATGAATAATGGTAGAAAAATAAAAAAAATGATAAAAGCTTTTTTCATATTTATTTCATATTTAAATTAATTTTTTAGTTCTAAGGACCTTAATGATTCTAGTAATGGAGAATAAAAAATCTCATCAATTTCTTTAGGGTATGCTGCAGTAAATATAACAATATTATTACTATCTCCAGTGAAAAAGGTTGTTCTAACTATTTCTATTATTTGTTCATTATGCAATACTTCTATGTAACCTTTTAATAAAATACCAGTTTTATTGCTGATTGTGAAATCAAAATTTTTTAACATTGGTATTAATTGATTATCAAAGAAAAATTTTTCTTGATTAAATGTTTCTTTAAAATTATAAAAATTTCTATTTGAGATTAGTTTTATCTGAATACTAATGATCCCTAATGTATCCTGATAATTATAAATATTGTCTGTAGGTGAATATTTTGTCTCTACTATTCCTTTAGGAGGATAATATATTATTGTTTGTCCTATTAAAACTTGAGATAAAAACAATAATAAAATTGTTAATATAAAATTATTTTTCATTAGAGTTTTATTTATTGCAAATTTATATAATTTTCTTGGAATTTTTTTTAATAATAATTTTTTTATTAAAAAAATTATTTATCTTTGTATAAAATTTTTGCCTATCGACTAAGACTTTTATGCTTATATCAAAAAAATTGTATAATATGAAAGAGTACATTGATATGAGCGATGAAGAATTAGTAATTGCTTATAAGCAAGGAGATCAAAGAAGTTTTCAAGAATTATATAAGAGATATCAAAGAAGGATTTTTTCTTACATTTTAGTTTCTGTTAAAAACAAAGAAATAGCTAATGATATTTTTCAAGATGTTTTTTTTAAAGTAATAAATACTATAAAATCTGGTAATTACAGGGAGGAGGGCAAATTTGCTCAATGGATTATTCGGATAACTCATAATGCAGTGGTAGATCATTTCAGATATCAAAATAAATATGCTATATCTAATAATAATTGTGATGATAATGAAAATTATTTCTTCGATAGCATTACTAAAGATCATTCTATTTCACCAGAAGAATTATTAATAAAAAAAGAAAATAAATATTTGGTACGGCAAGCAGTATCTACACTTTCTGATAAACAAAAACAAGTAGTATATTTAAGGATGAATGAAGATAAATGTTTTAGAGAAATTGCAGAGGCTCAAAACATTAGTATCAATACAGCTTTAGGCAGAATGAGATATGCTATTATGAATATTAAGAAAAAAATTGATCCTTTTTTATAATTTTTTTAATAATAAACTCATAGGTATTTACGTTATTAAATAAAAATTGCCTATGAATGATAATTATACTTTAAAAAATCGAAAAAAAATTTTAAAACATTTGAGAAAATTGCATCTTATTGTAATTTCTAAACCAAAAAAAGAAGTAAGTAACTTAATAATGCAATATAGTCATCTTTGTATGTTAAATAAAGATTTTGTTATATTAGCTAATTAAGAAATCAACTTTTTTTATTTTCTCTCTTTTGATGAAGATCCGAATGATATAAGACTTAGATTAATATATCGTTTGGGATTTTTACGTAAGTCTTCTAATAAATAATTAAGACTTTGAGAGCTTTTTGTTAGATAAAAATATAAACTATCATCGTATATCAATTTGCCAATAGTGCCAGATTTCATATTAATAGTATCTATAATCTTTTGAAGTTCATAGATATCTTTATTCAAATTATTTATCACCAAATGCAAATCACTATTTTTTATCGTATCTGTTATCTGATTTATATTTGTAATGATTTGATTTATTTTATCATTATTAGCTTTTATATTAGAGCTTATATTTTCAATGTTTTCTAGAGATTTATTTAAACTAATTGTAGTTTTTTTTATATTTTCTATTGTCATTATCAAATCATTTTGAACTTGTGGATTAGCGATATTTTGAAAAATTGATATAGTACTATCTATTGAGGCCATAAGGGTAATGGCCTTTTCTTTTAAAGGTGAGAGTTCGGCTCCTAGTATTTGAGTAAAATCTGGACTCACTTCTCCTTTTAAAAAATCATTATCTTTTATATATTCTTTAGCATCACCCAAGATTATTTTTATTACTTTACCTTCTAAAAAATCTCCACTTGTTATTAATGCAATTGAATTCTTTGGGATTTCTATATTGGTTTGAATGAGTAATCGCACTCGAACCTTGTAATCATCAGATATAAATTTAAATTCATCTACTTTACCAATATTGAGGCCATTCAAAAGTACAGGGCTATTAGTAGTCAAACCATAAGTCTCATCATAATCTACGTAAACAATAGTATTGTCAGAAAATATTTTTAAACCTTTTAAAAAGTTGATCCCCCAATATAAGAAACCTATAGAAGCTATAAATATAACAGCTATCAATATTTTTTTAGTTTTATTCATAAAAATTTTTTAGCAAAATTGCACAATTTTTTTCAATTGATTTAGAAATATACAAAAATATTTAGTATTTAGGTGTTTTATTTTTATGAATTCTTTTTTCAGGATTATAATTATCTTGATCATCTGGAGCATTACGTGCATCTATGTTTGTTCTATAGACCCATCTATTGTCTATTAATTCTAAACCCACTAAATCTTCGGCATTTGGAAAATAATATTGATATTGTTCATCTAAAAATTTATTGAGTGGTGATAAAGTATTGAATACTATCATATTTCTATTATATCTTTTAGTCTTTACAATTTTTTTATCTCTTTTTTGTGCTTTTTTAAAATTTCTAGATCGATTAGGTTTATTTCTTTTTTTTATTTTTACTGTATTTATTTCATAAGATTGCTTTTCGTATCTCAGAGTCATTACAGCTTCATCGCTATATCTGAAAATTAACCGAGTAGGATTTTTTTTGTCTGGTATATTTCTAAATATTCTTTTACCAAAAATAGGCAGACCATTATACGAAAAACTCAATACATCTATGAGTTTTGATTGATACAATTCATTCTCACCATCCCAACCTAATAATGTGTAACATTTAATATTATTAATTTCTAAAGGTATAATTTGATAATATATTGCTCCCCACCAATCTCCATTTTTTAATATTGCTCGTTCAGGATCTGATAACGAATCTTTTATATTTTTTAATTCTGTTAATCTATAAGTATCATCTTTTGACAATTTTTTTAAAGTAAACCCATAAGGAATAGTTTTGCCTGTAGATAGTGATACTCCCCAAGTAATAATTAAAAAATCATCGCCTCTGAGAGTATATAATATTTTTAAAGTATCAAAATCATATCTATAGGCATCTGGATAGCTTAGTATTTCTGAGATTAAGCGAAAAAAATATTCATTTGATTGTAATTTTATAAAATCATTTTTTCCTTCTATTATTAAATTTTCATATAATAATAAGCTATCTAGGTGCGGTGGATAAACAAGAGTAGATTTTTGCCCTAATAAAAAATTAAAAATTAAAATGTTTATAAATAAGCATAATTGCTTCATAATTATAATAACTTAATAACCGATTAGTTCATATCCTTTTAATTGTTACATAATTTTTAAAAAGGTGAATTAAAATCATCAAATAATATGCCATTTCTATCTTTATCGGATAATATTGGAGCTTTACAATTCCACGGAATATTGAGGGTGGGATCGTCCCACGCTATAGTTTTTTCACATTCTTTGCTGTAATAATCTGAGCATTTATATAGTAATATCGTTTCATCAGCTAATGAAATAAAACCATGAGCAAAACCTATAGGAATATAAAACGATTGTTTTTCAGTTTCATTCAATTCTATCATTAGATATTTGCCATAGGTAGGGCTATTTTTTCGTAAATCCACAGCTACATCTATGGCTTTGCCCTTCACTACCCTTACTAGTTTGGCCTGTGGATGAGGTGGCACTTGGAAATGTAGACCTCTAATGACATTACGAATAGATAGTGACTCATTCTCTTGAACAAAATCATCTGTTATCTCTGCTTCATTGAGATGACTTTTTCTTTGAGTTTCTAAAAAATAACCTCTATTATCTTTATAAATAACGGGTTTGAATAAAATTAATCCTTCTATTTCTAAATTAATTGCTTCCATATTATTTATTTTTTCTTAGAAAAATAATTTAAATATTTTTTCATAGATTTTGATTGTTTTGTTTCTTTCACTCCATATCCATCATAGTACCCATAGATATCGTATTTGTACTCATAACCATAATTGCTATATTTTGCTTTTCTAATATATTTTTCATTGAAACCATTTAATACAAGTATCAGATTTTTAGGATTTAATTCTTGTTTTAATTTTTTTACATTATACAAAAATTCTTTTTTAGAAAAATCACTTCTAAAAACATAAAATGTAGTGTCAGCTAACATAATAAATTTGGTAGCATCCGATATAAGGCCTATTGGAGGCGTGTCTAGTATAACTATATCATAGGATTGGGTAAGCTCTTCTATTAATTTATCCATTTTGTTACTAGTCAATAGCTCATTAGGATATTCTGGTAAGGGTCCTGCTGGGAAATAAAATAGATTACTAAGCTCTGTATGGCAAATACATTGTTCTATGCTACATTCACCTTGCAAATAGCTAGATAGTCCCAATTCTGATTTATTATTAAATCCAATGCTCATTTTAGGCCTTCTCAGGTCAGTGTCTATGATCAATACTTTTTTGTTAGATAAAGCTAGAATGCCACCCAGATTAATAGCTATAAAGGTTTTGCCCTCTCCTGGTATAGTACTTGTAATTACTATTACTTTAGGTATGTTATCTTGATTTATTAGCAAAAGATGACTTTTGATCTTTCTAAATGATTCTGTTAGAAGTGATCTTTTATACTTGTGTATAATAAGCTGAGAATCTGGAATATCACCATTAAATAATGGCAAAGACAATATGGGAGTATCAGGGAATAGTGATTCTATATCTTGGATAGACAGTATATTATCATATTTTATATATTTCCATATTAAAGTAGAAGTTGAGATCAAAATAAATATAAATAATCCTATTATTAATGATTTAGTTTTGTTAGGGTAAATTGGATTAGAAAGTAGAGTTGGTTCTTCTAAAACGACCAGATCTGATACTATACCAGCTACATAGAGGGTATATTCCAATTTTTTATTTAGAAATTGTTCATAATATTTTAGGCTTGACTGAGATATATCAGTTAAGGGTTCCATTGTTGTTATACCTGCTTTCTTTTCAATATTGCTTAGCTTAGATTTATAATTTTGCAATTGTTTTTTCAATGATGATAATTGAAAATTAGATCTTTCTATTAGTGTTTCTAAAATATCATTTAATGAATTTTTGCTATAATGTATTTTCCATTTTAATTGTTCTAATGTATATGTATTGGTAGAATATATAGCAGATAGAGCCAGATACTGTTCTAATAATGAGCGATACTCGTTTACAAATGTTGATAAAATATTGTAATAACTAGTTTGAGATAAATATACTATTAATCTAGATGTATTCAACGAATCTTTATTCAATATCTCTTGTGATTTATTCAAAATTACTATCTCATCATTGATGCGCTCTATCTCCAACTCTAATTTATTTATTTCTTGCTTTAAAGAAAAAAACGAAGTGAAAGTATCATTTGTAGATAAAGCTATATTATCATTACCGCTCTGTTGTTTGATAATATCTTCTAGAGATTCTAATTGCTGATCTATATATTCTAGCATGCTTCTAGCACTCATAGTGCGTTGTTCTACATCAAAAAATTTGTACTCTTGTATTACAGTATTTAAAAAATCCACACATTTTAAAGGATTTTGATCACTAAAAGACAACTCTATTGATCCAGCATTAGGATTTAGAATATTTGTAGATAATTGATAACGATATTGCTTGATTAAACTTGGTAAATCATGAATAATAATGCAATAATCGCCTTCTTTAATTTCATCTTTGGGTATTAAAACAAACTTTATATGGTCTAATATAATAGTATCATAAAATGTACCCTGAGTAGCATAAGTGTTATTATTAATTTTATAAAAGATATCTATAGTATTATCATTTTTGATTTCTATATTAATCAGTTTATTTATTATTAAGCTGTCAATTATCTCATAAGTAAATAGAAAGGGAGCAGAGCGATACAACTCGAAATCTAATATTTTGCCTTTAGCATATATACTTGTGTTTAGAGGTAATTGTTTTATTACTCTTTTTATAAATTCTGGTGATGAGAGTACTTCTACACTAGTGTATATATTATCTTTATTCAATGCACTTGAGCTTATTACTTCTGATGCTCTATTTTCAATGTTTAATTGTATTACTGCTTTAGCTTGGTATACAGGTTTTGTATATCTAATAGATGCAAAAACAATAAATAATGTTACAAATAAATACAATAGCAAAAGCCATAGGTTCTTTTTAAAAACTATTTTAAAAATATATGGGTTAAATTCATTATTATATTTAGGAATTTTAGGTTTTTCGTCCATTTATTATAAATAAATCAATATTTTTACAAAAATATGAATTTTTTAAGATTTAAATAAAAATCAATATTTTTCTATTATAAAAAAAAAAAAATACTTACTTTTGCATAAAATATTTTTTGTGCATAATCAAGCTATTGTAATCATACCCACTTATAATGAAAAAGAAAATATAGAGTCTATCATAAGAACAGTATTTTCTTTGCCCGAACCCTTTGATATTCTTGTAGTAGATGATAATTCTCCAGATGGGACCTCAGACATAGTTAAAAGTCTAATAGATGAATTTCCCGATAATCTAAATCTATTATTAAGAGAAAAAAAAGAGGGTCTAGGGCGTGCATATATTGCTGGTTTCAAATGGGCATTAGAGCATAATTATGAATATATTCTAGAAATGGATGCCGATTTTTCGCATAATCCCGAAGATCTCGTTAGGCTGTTAGCTACCTGTAGAGATGATAATTATGATTTATCTATAGGTTCGAGATATGTCTCGGGTATTACAGTGATGAATTGGCCTTTGTCTCGAGTATTATTATCTTATTTTGCTTCTAAATACGTAAATATCATTACTGGTATGCCTGTAAAAGATTCTACAGCAGGGTTTGTATGTTATAAAGCATCATTTTTATCTTCTATTGATCTCGATAAAATATCATTCATTGGTTATGCATTTCAGATAGAAATGAAATATTATGCTTATAAATTAGGATTTAAAATCAAAGAAATACCTATTATATTTTCCGAAAGACAGCATGGACAATCCAAAATGAATAAAAAAATAGTTTTCGAAGCTATGTGGGGTGTCATACAAATGCGTTTTCGCAATGTAAAAAAACTTTTAAAAAAATAATGGATCGATTTCATATTTATAATGTAAACATTATTAATGAAGGTAAAATATTTAATGGTGAAATTTTCATTTCTAATGGATTAATTGAAAAAATAAATCATAATTCTAGTAGCTCGACTCCTACTTCTTATCAAAAAATTGATGGACAAGGCAATTATCTCATTCCAGGTATCATAGATTCTCATGTGCACTTTAGAGAGCCTGGATATATAGATAAGGCTACCATAGCTTCAGAATCTCTAGCAGCTCTCTATGGTGGCGTTACTTCATTTATTGATATGCCAAATACATTACCACCTACTACTAATAAGAAAACACTCGAGCATAAACTTATTATTGCTCGTGATAAATCTTTTATTAATTATGGATTTTTTTTAACTGCTGTTGAAAATAATATTTTAGATTTACAACAGATAAATCCTACTCAAATAGCAGGTATTAAAATTTTTTGGGGTGATACTACTGGTGGTTTGAATCTGATAGATACCGAAATTATTAATGAAGTTTTTAAACTTCCTTTTTTGATAGCTGTACATTCCGAAGATAATGCTACTATTCAGTATAATGAGTCTTTGTATCTAGGTTCATTCAAAAATGATGTCTACATACATCCTATTATTCGTGGGTTGGATGCATGTATTATCGCAGCTAAAGATATCTTAGGGCTAGCTAGTAAATATCAGACTCGTTTGCATTATTTGCATGTTTCGCATATTAATGAATTAAACTTTATTTTACAATGGAGAGATCAAATAAAACATTTATCTATAGAAACTTGCCCCCATTATTTGTATTTCGATTTATCACATTATGATGTTTTTGGTAATTTGATTAAAGTAAATCCCTCTATCAAATCTACGCCAGAGCAACGAATACAATTGTTAAATTCATTAAATATAATAGATACTATTGCTAGCGATCACGCACCACATCTAAAACATGAAAAACAAAAAAATTATGATTTAGCTCCTTCGGGACTCCCTTCTATACAGCATAACTTGGGATTAATGTGGAATCTCGTAAATCAAGGATATCTTAGTTTGCCAGATCTAATTGAAAAAATGACTCATAATCCAGCTAAGATTTTTAAAATTAAAAATAGAGGTTATATTCGCGAAGGTTATTATGCAGATTTAGTTTTGGTGGATGACAAGGTAAAAGAAACAATTAGTACTGAAAAATTGAAATATAAGTGTGGATGGAGTCCATACGAAAATTTTACATTGCCTATCTCTATTAAAAAAGTTTGGGTAAACGGTAATTTAATATTAGATGATGGCAAACTAAATGACATTAAATCTGCTCAGGCATTGATTTTTGAAAATTATTAATTAAATTAATCAAAATATTTTCTTGTAAAGTTTCATCCATTATTTCTTTTATATCTTTTTTAATTATTTTTTAATATTTTATTATGTAATTTTGCGAATAAATAAAAATTTTGATTTTATGAAATATTTTAATTTTTCTTTAATGTTCTTTTTTCTGATAAATGCAAGCATATTCAGTCAAAATTATTTTTATGAAGATTTTTCGGATGGCGATTTTGTATCTAATCCTGAATGGACTGGTGATGTGGACAAATATATTATTTATACTGGTACAGCAGTGCCAGCAAATATGAAGCCTTCATTACGTACTAATGGTTCGGCTACAGACACTACTTATCTGGCAACTGAATTTGTTCAATCTTTTACAGATAGCTTAGAGTGGAATTTTTGGGTAAAATTAAGTTTCAATCCATCATCAGGAAATTATGCTCGTATTTATTTATGTTCTGATAATGAAAATCTAAAAGGATCACTAAATGGATATTATGTAGCTATAGGATATAATGGTAATGACAGAGTAACTCTAGTAAAGCAGCAGGGAACTAATCATACGGCATTGATAGTAGGCAGTAGCGCAGATTTAAATAAAAGTACAAATATTTTACGTATTAGAGTAAAACGCTATGATGATGGTACTTGGTTGATGTACTCAGATGAGAGTGGCGGGTCCAATTATACATTAGAGGGGCAATTCACTGATGCTACTTTTACCTCCTCTAACTATTTAGGTGTTTTCAATCAATATACTTCATCTAATGCTACTAGTTTTTATTTTGATGAATTCTATGCTGGTCCTATTATTATAGATACTATACCTCCCAAAGTGATATCTGCTAAAGTAATTAATAGTTTTGATTTAGCTATTACGTTTTCTGAGACTATGGATAATAGTATATATGATAGTGATAATTACTATGCTGATCATGGGCTCGGAATACCAACTTCTGTATTAGATGATCCTAATAGTAGTAATACAGTACATTTATCTTGGATGCCAAATCCAATAATAGATGATACTATTTATCATCTAAGCATAAATAATGTGTCAGATTTGGCTGGAAATACATTAGATACGACTATTATTTTTACATTTCATATTCCAGTAGCTTATGATGTTTTAATAAATGAAATAATGGCAGATCCAGATCCACCTATAGCTCTACCACCTTATGAATATATTGAATTATATAATCCTAATCATTTTCCTATTAATTTGGAGAATTGGAAAATTAGGATAAGTAACACTACAAGGATTATCGGTAACGTAGATATAGATCCTAATGGATACTTGATACTTTGTCATCAGGATGGTATGCAAGATTTCGAAAATCTACCACAACATTGTAAGACTTTCGGATTCTCATCTTTTTCTATTACTAATGCGGGGGCAGATATTGTTTTGTATTCACCTGATGGTAATGTGATTTCTTTTGCAGCTTTCAGAGATACATGGTATCAAGATCCTCTGAAAGCTGAGGGTGGTTACAGTGTAGAAATGATAGATCCAAACAATCCTTGTGCTGATGAGACTAACTGGAGAGCTACTAATTCATTATTTGGTGGTACTCCAGGAATTATAAATTCTATACATGGCTCTAATCCTGATAATGATAATCCAGAAATTTTAAGAGCTATTCTGCAAAATTCTACAACTCTATTAGTATTATATACCGAACCACTTGATAGTATTTATGCTCTAGATAGTTCTAATTATATAATCGAACCACTATTAACCATCAATAATATAAAGGGCAATGAACCTTTTTATAATGAAATCACAATAATATTTAATGAATCTGTTGATAGCTCAGAAATATATACTATATATTTCAAAGATTCTATAAGAGATTGTGTGGGTAATATGTTACCCCATGAGACCTCAGCTCGTTTCGCTTTTGGTAATATACCAGAACCCTACGATATAGTGATAAATGAGATACTTCATGACCCTATCGGAAATAATACACCCTTTGTAGAAATTTATAACAGAAGTAATAAAATTTTAGATCTCAAATATTGTGTACTTGCTAATAGGGATTCCTTGTATGAGCTAGCAAATAAAAAATCAATAGCTCCTGGTGGTTTTCCCATTTTTCCAGAAGAATATATTGTATTATCCAAAAATAAAAAACAAATTTTATCGCAATATTATACTCCAAACCCTAAAAATTTTATTGATATGAATTTGCCTAAAATAACTAAAGATTCTAATACTATTGTTTTAGCTTTGACTAATGATACCATAATAGATTTAGTAAAATATTCTATTAAATATCACGATCCTCTTCTCATAAGTACTGATGGAGTATCGCTGGAGAGAGTTAATCCTAATAGACCTAGTAATGAGTCTAGTAATTGGCATAGTGCTGCTGCTACTGTCGGTTTTGCTACTCCTGCATACAAAAATAGTCAATATTCAGATGATTTATTTACTGATGAGGTTACTATAGATCCACCATATTTTTCGCCCGACAATGATGGATTTCAAGATTTATTAGATATTTGTTTCGATTTCAAAGATCCAGGTTATCATGTTAGTATTACAGTGCATAATTTAGCAGGACAGCCAGTGAGACATTTATTAAGGCAGGAATATGTCGGTACTCATATGTGCTATAGCTGGGATGGGAGGGATGATAATGATAAACGCTGTGAGTTTGGTTGGTATATAATACGTATTTCCGCTTTTAATACAAAAGGAGATAAAAAAGAATTCAAAAAAGCAGTGTCATTAAATATTAGAAAATGATGTTTTAGAGTAAAAAAATAACTTTTATCCTTCTTTTAAATCTAATCAAACAATGAGCATCTTATTTGTTTAATAAATATAGTTTTGTGTATTTTGATGATAATGATAAATAGTTAATAATGTACTTTGATTCTGAAAAACTGAAATTATTATTTTACCAGGTTGATAAATATTTCCAAATCTTGTCATTATTTTGATTATTTATTAGATAGTTATATTTACTCTTTTGCAAGTTTAACTCAAATTTATATAGCTGATCTCTTATAGTATTTAATTCATCTATTGGTATTTGCTCCCATTTGTCATATTTTATCTCTTTATTAAAATTAATTTTAATAAATTTTTTAAAATGCTCAAAATCTTTTTCTGGATCAACTTTGTAATTTTTATTTAAATATTTTATTATATGAAAGGCATCAAAGTATTCGTGTATTGCATGAATAAATCTATGTTTTTTGGGATTATTATTGTGAATTTTAGTAATTATTTCTCTAGGAATTATTTTTTCTAAGTGATTTACAATGTCATCTATCATATCAAAGTGTTCTATGCTTTGATATATGTCTCTGATGGCTTCAAATAATTGGGTTGGATAAAAAGGATATTTTTTACTCTGCTCTCTTAGAGTCAAATTTATAGCAGGACCTGTACCGAAAACAACCCTATCTGAACTTCTAGCAGATGGATATACATTAGTATCTGACCAGCCACTTACCATGCCTATTTTTCTAATTTTTTGCATAGTATAAAAATCCTCACCAGCATCTCTGATTTTAAATCTACCAGACTTTTTGTAAGCTCTAACAGTGAAGCTAATAGCTGAGCCAATAGGCATGTATGCATATGGGCTCTTGATCAAAAGTAATTGAATAGTATAATATCTCAAAAAAATCTCATATCTTAGCATTAATAAAGCTTGATTACTGGATAAATTATTGATTTTATGATAATATGGTGCACAAATGCCTTGTAATAAAGGTAATTGTTTGTAAATGTTGTATAAACTATTTAGGTAATTGCTAGGGTAATATGTGTCAGCATCTATATTTACAATGATATCATCATCATTTGCTAAAGGTAATAAAGCATCAATGCAGAGTTTGCGTGCAAGACCTACTGAAGGAATCTTGGATGCAAATCCTTTACCAGTAGAGGCATGATCGAGTATAATAAGTTTAATCGGGTATGAGGTGGATATTTGATTTAGGTAATTTAGAGTTTTGATATTGTTACAGACAATTTCTTTTTTATCAGGCGAGTCAGACCAATGTTTGGGTTGATTTACACATAAAGCAATAACTTTAGCACGTAGTTTTTGATCTGCCAAGCACTCCATTAATGTAGAAATATTTTCAAACTCATTCATTAAAGGAATAGCTACCAATATATTTTTGTCATTAGGATTTAACATTATTATTTTGTTAATTATAAAATTAATAAAATTTTGGATTAACCAAAGATATACATTTCACATATAAATAACTTCATTTACTCGAAATTAAATTATACCTTTAGTTAGTGATGCTTAGCAAGATTTCGATTGCCTAATATAAATAAAAACTCAATAGAGATTGGATATACTTTTATTAATATATTTATATTAAGTTATTGATTACAAGTATATTTTAATAATTTTAATAATAGGGATTTGCGAAGTTTTTTACATCTTCTAAGCTTACTTTTTCATTGCAAAGTATCATTAATCTCTCGACGACATTTCTTAGTTCTCTTACATTGCCACGCCAGGGCAAATTTATAAGATACTCAATAGCATTCTCATCAAATTTGATTGTGGGTTTTTTAATTGATTCGCTGAGTTCATTTACGAAATGGTCTATTAGTAATGGTATATCTTCTTTTCTTTCTCTCAGAGGTGGCACTTCTAGTATAATAACAGCAAGTCTATGAAATAAATCTTCTCTAAATCTTTTATTTTTGATTTCTTCTACCAAATTTTTATTAGTAGCTGCTATTACTCTTACATCTACGGGTATATCTTTTTCACCACCTACGCGAGTTATTTTATTTTCTTCAAGAGTACGCAATACCTTTGCTTGTGCTGCCAAGCTCATATCACCTATTTCATCTAAAAACAAAGTACCATTATTAGCTAGTTCGAAGCTACCTTTTTTAGATTTAATAGCAGAAGTAAAAGCACCTTTTTCGTGTCCGAAAAGCTCACTTTCGATTAGTTCTGATGGAATAGCTGCACAATTAACCTCTACAAATGGACCTTTTGCTCTAGGACTCAACTCATGTAACCAATGAGCTATATTTTCTTTACCAGTACCATTTTCCCCCATTATTAGTACTCTAGCGTCAGTAGGTGCTATACGTTCTATATTTTCTTTTAGCTTTTTCATTGCAGGCGAATCACCTATTAATGCATATTTTTTTGATAATTTATTTTTTAGTCTTTTAGTTTCTTCCATCAAATTTGATCTATCTAAAGCATTGCGAATAGATATAAGCAATCTATTAAGATCAAAAGGTTTTATTATAAAATCGAAAGCTCCTTTTTTGATAGCATCTACTGCTGTTTCTATTGTACCATGCCCCGATATCATTATTACTGGTATATCATAATTTTCTAATATTTTTTCCAATAGTTCCATACCATCCATGCCTGGCATCTTGATGTCACAAAGTATTACATCAAAAGATTGAGAACTTAATAAGTCTAAAGCTTTAGTTGCATTCTCAGCGTCTATTACTTCATAATTTTCATATTCTAGCATTTCTCTTAATGTCTCTCTTACAGACTTTTCATCGTCTACTATTAATATGCGACTCATGTTTATTAAATTTTTAAATAAAAATTGAAGTATAAAATTAACTATTTAATTTTTTGTAATAATTTATCTCTTTAAATTTTTAAAAAAAATCAGAGCATATTTATCAAATACGCTCTGATTTTTTTAATAAAAGATTATAAATAATTATCTGTTTTTAGATCCATAATTCACTGGAGCTCCCACACGAGTCATAGCACATCTAAACCCTATGTAATCAGTAGCCATCTCTTCATCTAAAAATCTACGAGTACCAGGACTAAGAAAATAAGCACGATCTTTCCAAGAACCACCTTTATAAACTCTAGCCTGATTATTTATTAAAGAAGTTTTTCCATATTCATACATGATTTTATTTCGTTGATCTTCTTCTAAATAATCAGCCTGATCGTAATAAATAGAGCTAGTGTAATCTCCATCTAAATAGTCTCTGTTATCAGCATAACGGAAATTGTATCTATTTTTAGCTTCTTCTTCTGTCAGAGGTCTCCATTGTATTCTTCCTAAGGAATCTTTTTCTGCTATCAGACCTTCTTCGTCTCTTACTTTTGTCATAAATACATTACCTCTATAAGGTCTCCATTCATCCATATCTTCATAAGATAAAGGTCTATACACATCTAATACCCATTCAGCCACATTGCCAGCCATATTATAGAGTCCGAAATCATTTGGCCAATAGCTAAAAACAGGAGCTGTAGCATCATATCCATCATTTAGATAACCGGCTACGCCCATATAATCACCTCTACCGCGTACAAAATTAGCTACAAAATCTCCCATATTTTTATGATAGTCAGTACGTAAAACATGTCCATTCCAAGGATAAACTCTTCGTTCTAAAACGCGTTCATAAACAGTATTGCCTATTAAGCCTAGCGCAGCATATTCCCATTCAGCTTCGGTAGGTAATCTGTATTTAGGTAATAAAATGCCATCTTCTACACGTACTTTTCGAGTTCCCATGCCAGTAGGGTTCAAATCATATAATTCATTTTTTACTATACCTTCATATTGTCCAGCTAGATATGCATCAGTATTGAAGTTGTTTTCATTCATCTGCATATTATCTAGTTTTAAAATTCCTTCACGTACTAGAATATATTCATTCACTCTATCTGTACGCCACGAAGCATAATCATTTGCTTGACGCCAATTAACACCTACTACAGGGTAGAAGTTGTATGCTGGATGACGAAAATAATATTCTACGAATGGATCGTTATATCCTAATCGAGATAACCATACCAACGTATCCGGCAAAGCTTTATTAACAACTTCAGGGTAATCTGTGCCAAATACTCTTGATAGCCAATATATATATTCACGATAGTCTACATTAGCTACTTCGGCCATATCCATATAAAAAGATGATACGGAGACCCTTCTAGGAACATTGTCCCATTGATAAGTAACATCTTGTTCAGTACGACCCATTACAAAGGTACCACCTGTAACTAGAACTAAGCCAGGACCAGTTTCTTGTTCTTCATAAGGAGCTACTTCGAAGCCACCCCAATTGGGATCATTATATACCCATCCAGTAGTACGTGATTTTTCTTGAGCACAAGCACTTATAATAAATATAAAAACTAAACTTAAAGTGCTAATTTTTAAAAAACTCTTTATATTCATAATTTATATAATTTTTCAATTTAATTTAAAATTTTGGACAATTAATAGGAGCAATTTTTTTAGCTTTAACAGGACAAGGCAATCTGAATGTTAAAGAAAATTCATGAGCACCGCCAGACTGATTAGTCAAACGTGAAACAGTAATATCATAACTATAACCTATCTGAAATAATTCTTGAATAAAACCTACTAAAACTATGATAGCATCGGGATTTTTAGTACTATGTCTAAACCAAGTGCCGACAACAAAAGGGTATTTATTTAAGTATAAACCGTAATTAAACTCTTCGAAATCTTGTTGTTTAGAAAATAAAATATTAGGAGACAAGGTTGTTTCCTCTATAGTCAATTTTTTATAAGGTTTAGATTCTATACTAATAATGCCACCAGCGTGCAAAGTAAATCTAACAGGTAAATAAGAAGTACTAGTAAATCCTTCGTTTGGAGTGGTAACATGACTAGCTGAAAAACCAAAATAATAACGATCCCCATAACCAGCTATACCAGCACTAAAGTCAGCAAAATTTTTTGTTAAATTTTCTGGTGGGATTTCATTTGTATTATGTATAATACCCCACCTAGGATCTATTTGATCGGGGAAAATTAATTTTTCCCAATCTAGAGATTTCTGTACAAAAGTAGCTTGTAGAGCTGTATTTATATAAAAATTATCTGAAACTTTTAATCTAAATGCATACATGAAACCGGCCATAGTAGTATTTAATATACCCTCACCAGCTCGATCTACATTTACTAAAAGCCCTATGCCGCCAGATAAAGCCGGTATATACATATCATAAGATGCATTGTATGTAACATAAGTACCAGTAATACTTGGCCATTGATTTCTAAAATTAAAAGCTAAACGTGGACATATCTGAGCACCTGCTAATGCTGGATTTAGATATAATGGATTAGCATAATACTGAGAGAAATGAGGATCTTGACCCTTTAAAATTGTTATGCTTCCAATTAATAATATTAAAATAAAAGTGTATTTCTTTTTCATTATTTTTTTATTTGCTACAAAAATAATATATTTTTATTAAACAAAAGTAATAATTTTTTATTTATTGAAAAATAATTTCATTTAACTTGTTATTTATACATAAAAATTTATAATTAGGTTACATTATAATTATTTACTGTGATACTAATATTTCGTTATATTTAGATGCATTCATAGGATCTATTGATTTTAAAATATTTACTATTTCTGTTTTTTCCATAGTCGGTGCAGGTTTGAAAATGTTTACTAATTCATCACTTTTGGCAGTCATAAATAAATTTATAATAAATAATCCTGGTTTTTCTTTATATGCTTGTTGGATCAATTTCATTGCTTGAATAATATTGCTTCTACCTTTTACAATATCATCAACCATTATGTCTAATCCGTGTCTATGATATAGGTAAAAACCTTTTCTATAATTATCATAACTTTTATTAGTTAAATTTTCTAAAATCCAATATCTATTTCTTTGATTTTCATAAGAACGCCATCCCTTGTATTGTGTAGCATTAGCAGGAATAGAATTAATAACTGACCATGCTTTTTCGTAAAAGGGATTTCCGCCTAATTCCTGAAAACTATCAAAATCTAAACCGATAAACAGATATGCATAATATGCTAATAGAGATTCTAAATTACCGACAAAAGTATTTTCTATATAGTCTAATGATGTACCTAAAGTATATTGAAATTGAATGTCTTTGTCTTGAAAATTAAACAAAGTAGAATGATAGGATGTGTTATACACTGGACGCCTGAGTTGTACCTGAAAAGTACCGCCATACATATTTACGTTATCATAACTATTAATAGTGATTATAATCGAACATTCTATGCGCTCCTCTGGCTCAAAATTGTAATTAGTCCATTTGCGAGCATTCATAAATTCGTAGATAGAGCTTTGCAAATTATCAAAAATTGATTGATCTACGTTAGTAATAGCACTCGAATTAATAGAGATATTGCAATTTAATTCTTGAGAATTAACAGATACATTTTGATGTAATATTAGTAAAATTAAAAAAATACAAAAAATTTTTTTCATAATTTTTTTATTTCATTTACATAGATCTACTATAACATTATCAATAATATATTTAGCTATTTGTTTTTTTGGTAATTTATCAGTATTCAATTTTTTTCCATTTTTTGTAAAAATAGTAATTTTATTAAAATCACTTCCCATACCTATGTCTGTAGTTTTTGCGCTATTCAAAATAATAGCATCTAGATTTTTATTTTTTAGTTTATTTATAGCATTTTTCTCTTCATTTTCAGTTTCCAGAGCAAAGCCAACTATCCATTGATGATTTTTTTTGTTACTTAACTCGAGTAAAATATCAGGAGTTTTTTTTAATTCTAAATTTAAAAAATCAGATTTTTTAATTTTTTCCGTAGCTATGTTGATAGGATAATAATCTGATACTGCGGCATTCATAATCACGCCATCGACATGGTCAAAATATTTATTGCACTGATCTAGCATTTCATTAGTAGTAAATACGTTGATACGCGTAACTTTTGGATGTGAAATAGAGAGATTAGTAGGTCCAGCGATGAGTATTACCTCTGCTCCCATTTCCGCTAGAGTTTCTGCTATAGCGAAGCCCATTTTTCCACTACTTTTATTTCCAATAAATCTGACAGGATCTATTGGTTCGTAAGTTGGTCCTGCTGTAACCAAGATTTTTTTTCCCAATAAAACTGATTGAGATCCCAAAAAGGCATTTATCTCATCTACTATTTGCTGTGGTTCCATCATACGGCCAGTTCCTTTATAGCCACATGCTAATTCACCTGTATCAGGATTTAAAATTTTTATACCGATATTTTTTAAAATTTTCAAATTTTGCTGTAAAATTGGATGTTGCCACATTTTCACATTCATAGCAGGGGCTATGAATACTTGCTTATCAAAAGACAAAAAAGTTGTTGACAATGCATCATCAGCTATGCCATGAGCCATTTTGCCAATAATATTAGTTGTGGCTGGAGCTATAAGAAATATATCAGCCCAATCTGTTAAGCTAATGTGTTGAGTACCAGTGAATTTTGCATTATCAAACATATCAGTATAAACATCATAATTAGTTAAAGTCCTAATAGTTGTAGGTGTGACAAATTGTAGAGCATTTTTAGTAGCTACTACTCGTACTTCAGCATTATTTTGCAACAAAACTCTAATAAGCGTAGGAATTTTATACGCTGCTATACTGCCACTAATACCTATAAGTATATGTTTGTCTTGTAAATACATTTATCAGTGATTATTGATGCTCTGGTATTCGAAAATATATTTTTTTATTTAAAAATTCCTTAGTAGCTATCAATGTAGGCTTTGGCTTCATTTCATACTCACGTGCTACTTCTATCTGAGCTTTATTTTCTATATATTCCTCTAATGTATCCACAGTAGTTTTAAATTCTGATAATCTCTCATCGAGTTCTTCTTTTGTCTGTTGGCTAATTTGATTTGCCCTTTTCCCAATTATTAAAGTACTCAAGTAAATATTACCAGTGATTTCACTTATTTGTTTGATATCTCTGGTTACGGCTTCTTGCCATATCCTATGATCTTTTTTTTTCATAATATATTTTGTTTTGATTCAATTTGTTTTTCTATTTCGGCTTTTATTAGATTTAATTTATTTGCATATTGACTATCTGGATATAACATAGTAAAATTATTAATTACGTCTATAGCTTCTAAAAATCTAGGTAATTGCTTGTCTGCCACACTATTTAAAGCATAATAAAAATGAGATAAACACAAATAAAACTGCGCTTCTTCTTTAAATTTAGAAGCAGGATAATCTTTTATAAAATTATTTAATGAAACTATTGCAGCTTTATATTCCTTTATATCATAATATAATTTAGAATTTGTAAAATCTTTTTTTTCGAGATTAGCAGTCAATTTATCTATGCATTCCTTAGCATCTTTTACTTTTACGCTATTAGGATATCTAGTGATAAAAAGTTGAAAATCTTTTATGGCTCCCTTTGTAATGGATTGATCGAGATAGTATGGTGGTGCTAGCATATATTTACAATATGCAGTTTGAAATGCACATTCCTCAGCATATTTACTCGAAGGAAATGTCCTAGCAAACTCTTTGAAATGATAACTAGCCATTATATAATCACCTTGATAATAATAACTCCATGCCATATGATAGTATAATTCTTGCGATTTAGTGGTACCACGATAATAAGGTATTATCATTTCGATTAATTGTATAGCTTTATAATAACTGCCTTGTTGATAATATTCCATAGCTTTAGCATATTTGAGTTCTGGATCATCAGCTTTTACAATTTTATTAAACTCAACATTTTCTTTACAAGAAGTTAATGTTATAATTAATATAAAAAATAAGCTATATTTTAACTTCATCTTAATATTAAAATCAGAATAAGTAACGAATTATATAGAAAAAAATTGCAAATTTTATTATTATTTTTTTTTTAAAAAAACTTAAATTATTCAATGTTTGTCGCCCTCATGATCATGCGAACAAGCTTTTTCTATTTTAGTGTCTTTGGGGCTTTTTTCGGTTAAGTATCCCACTTTGTGGATTAGATATATCAGATCAGTTTCTTTATACCTTTCAGGATTATATACAATAGTTACTATTTTTGTTTCTAAATCAGCATTTACAGAATATATGTCTTCCCTTTTAGATAATTGGTCTTCAATTAATTTTTTCCCATTTTCGCAATGAAAATAAGTTTTTACTTTAAACTCTGCTTTTTTCGTAGGGCTGTTTTGACTTGGTACGGATACTTGTGCATTTACAAATACAGGAATAGTAAATGCTAATACTACAATTAAAAATAACTTTTTCATAATTTTTAAAATATTTTAATGCAAAATTACAAATTTTTTTTTAAATTAAATTAACTTTCTTAAATTATTATAATTTTTTGTAAACTTATTTTAGAATGAGACAGATGTGAAGGAAAAATAAGGAGTAGGGTGGGAGCGGGTAAGTTTATTAGATAGTATGTTTTTTTGTAAAAATATATTTTGTATGATGTATATTTTCTTGTAATTTTGTTTTTTATTATCTAATCAATATGGACGAAATTATTTATTTAAAAGGCATTGAAAAACATTATAATATTGGTCAAATCAAAGTAAAAGCATTACAAGGAATATATTTAACTATTAGTAAAAATGAATTTATTGTTATTATGGGGGCTTCTGGTTCAGGAAAAACTACTTTAATGAATATAATAGGTTGCTTGGATACACCTACTAGTGGTGAGTATTACCTTAATAATCAGCTCGTTAGTGGTCTTGATGATGATGAATTGGCAAATATTAGAAATAAAGAAGTTGGCTTCGTTTTTCAGACATTTTATTTGTTACCTCGCTATAATGCTTTAGAAAATGTGATGTTGCCACTCGTATATGCCGGAGTACCTAAAAAAGAAAGAATTGAACGAGCAGTGGCTATGCTAGATTTAGTGGGCTTAAAAGACAGAATGTACCATAAACCTAATGAACTATCAGGCGGTCAGAGACAACGCGTAGCTATAGCTAGAGCACTAATAAATAATCCTTCTATACTTTTGGCTGATGAGCCTACAGGTAATCTAGATAGTTATTCTTCTTATGAAATCATGTCGTTATTTGAGAAATTGTACAATGATGGCAATACTATTGTGCTAGTTACTCATGAACCAGATATCGCTGCTTTTGGTCATAGAATAGTGAAATTGAGAGATGGTAAAATTATTAGTGATCAAGCTAATTTAAATATAGCTAATGCTGAATATTTTTTAAAAAATTACCAAGAAATATGAAAAATCAAGAAAAAATTTATACTAAATATGGTGATAAAGGATATACTCAACTTTTATCTGGTGAAAAAGTTCCAAAATATAATCTTCGAATAGAAGCTTATGGTAATATAGACGAAGCGACTGCTTTTATTGGTTTTTTATATGATAATATCGATATTGTTGAAATAAATGATGATTTGTTGCGTATTATTAGTGATCTTTTTGTTATAGAAGCTCATTTATCCAATAAATCTAACTCTGCTGACTCTCTACCTAAATTTTCATATACTAACATTCAATTTATCGAAGATAGAATAGATCATTATGCGAGTACATTAAATAAACTAAATAAATTTATTTTGCCAATTGGTGATTTTAATGCGTCATTTTGTCATATAATTAGAACCGTTATTAGAAGAGCTGAGAGAAGAGTATGTGAGCTAACTGATAATGAAGTCATACCAAATAAAGATTTAATAATTTCTTACCTTAATAGGTTAAGTGATTATTTTTTTGTGCTGAGTAGAAAAATATTGCATTTAAATGGAAAAGAAGAAAGATATTGGGAATATTAATTTTTATTTTAAAATTTTGTATGATTTTTGCAAATAATATTTTTAGAAATTTATAAAAACCAAATAGTTATGATCAACTTAGAAAATATTAAAGCTTTTAAGGAAAGAATAGAATCAGTAGGAGTGCCCATATTATCTGTTTATTGTGATACAGATCCATCTAAAGATGAAAATAAAGGGATGGCGTGGATGATTAGGATAAAAAATGCCTTAAAAGAGTATAAGGAGTTGGAAAAGAAATTAAAAAATCGAAGGTCTTTTTTAGACGAATTTATGTTATCACTACAAAAAGTACACCCTCAAACGCGAACTTTGGTGATTTTCGCGTGGGTAAACGAAAAAAATGTAATGCAAAGTGAAACTTTTGAATTACAAATAGATCTACCAGCTATCGATTTGACATTAGGTAGAATAGATGTACATTATGGCAAACCTTATCTTTTACCTATTTATTATGCTTTTGATGAGTACGAAAGAATTGGTGTTTTGCATATTTATGGCACTAAATGGAGATTTTATGAAGTTTTTTTAAATGAGGTTGAGGAAATCACAGATACCTTTGCTACTATTACTACTGATGAATGGAAAGAAATACAGGAACATCTAAATGCTATCGATCAAACATTATATGGAGAAAGAAATGTACAAGCGAGAATAAAATTTAAGGATAAATTTAAATCTAAATACGAAAATTGGTCTCATAAACTATACAACAAACTTGCTAAGATGATAGAAAAATCCATACAAACACTTGACATTAATCGTTTAATCTTAATGGGTACAGAATGGCAACTTAACTTTTTTGAAAATTATTTAAGTCATAATATCAAAAACATAATAATTGGGCATTTGCCCAATCCTACTAATGCAGAAAATCCTTCAAAAAAGGAAATTTTAGAAAGAGTATCGACTGTAATTGAAAAAACAGAGTATGAAGAAGAAAAAATGCTTCTAGATTTAGTGTATCAAGGCAATGGCATAAGTGGTTTATCTGAGGTACTAAAAGCCTTGCAGATAGGTAGAGTACAAGTATTATTGTTGCCTTGGGATTTCAATGCTATTGCTTATATGTGTAGTAATGGGTTAATATTGGCTACTAAAGAAGAAGCTGATCAATATTGTGGAGATGCTAATGAAATTTATTTGAGAGATTATATCGAAGATCTGACTAATGAATATTCTACAAGAATAGAATTTGTAAAAGGTGAAATAAAAGATAAACTCTATACAGATTTAGGTGGTATAGCAGGTGTAACTAGATGGTAAAAATCGATAACTATCTTTTAAATATTTTTAATAATATACAACGTAAAAATTTGCAAAAAGTATTTATTTTCATAATTTTGCTATAATAAAAAAAATTATGAAAACATTAAATATATATATTAATTATTTTAAGAAGCATTTAAATGAATTAGATCTAAATAGAGAACCAAAAACATTGTATGATCCGATAAAATATGGATTAGGAGTCGGTGGTAAAAGATTTAGACCTGCATTGATTTTATTATTATGTGATTTTTATGGTGGAAATTTGGATGATGCTATACCAGCAGCTTTAGGGATAGAATTATTTCACAATTTTACACTTTTTCATGATGATATTATGGACAAGGCACAGCTGAGACGTGGTAAAGAAACTGTAGTAGCTAAATATGGGCTAAATACTGCACTATTAGCTGGAGATACTTTATTTGCAATAGCGTATAGTATGGTAAATAAAACTAATGAAAAACATCTCAACAGAATATTAGAAGAATTTACCAATACTGCAACTAAGGTGTGTGAAGGTCAACAGTTAGATATGGATTATGAAACTCAGATAAATGTTACTAAAAATGATTATGAAAAAATGATTTATTTAAAAACAGCTGTTTTAATAGCAAGTTCTATGAAAATAGGTGCTATCATAGGTAATTGCCCCGCTAATGATGAAAATTTAATTTATGATATAGGCATTAGTCTAGGTTTGGCTTTTCAGCTACAAGATGATTATTTTGATTGTTTCGGTAATGAAAATACTTTTGGTAAAAAAATTGGTGGAGATATTGTAGATGCTAAAAAAACTTTTTTATATGTATCTGCTTGTGAATCAATAAATAATGAAACCGAAAGAAAATATTTTTATGATTTATACAACAATAAAAATATAGATAATGAAGAAAAAAATAAAAAAATTATCACTATTTATAAAAATTTGAATATTGATAAAAAGACAATAAAACAAATAGATTATCATATAATGGAGGCTAAAGATGTTATTCATCAATTATCAATAGATAATAATAAAAAAGACTTAATCTCTCAAGTAATCGATGATATATCAAATAGAAATAAATAAAAATATTATACCTAAATATAATTTTTGTTATCTATAAAGCATCACAATGCCCCTTTTTTCGAAAACTTTGCCATTTATTAAGGTTATTTTTAATAAATATACGTATAATTGTTCAGGTTCTGGTTTGCCATCAAAGGAGTTACCATCCCACCCTTTATCTAAATCATTAGTTTCGAATACTATTCTACCATTTCTATCAAAGATTGTGAAAGAATAATCTTTTGCCTTTAAAAAAATACCACTAGGTTTAAATATTTTATTAACATCTAAATGACTATTCGGAGTAAAGCCCGTAGGGATATATATTCTAGGAGGTTGAAACAAATCCAACCATAATGAATGTATAGTGTCATAATCGTCAAATGGATTGTCTAAATACACTATCCATTCGATTTGATAAGAAAAATGACCACTACTCTCTATATCCTCTAAGTCTACTAAATCATCTAGATACGTTCTTTGATCAAATGGCAGATTTAATTCTAAATAAGGTTGATTATCAATTTTTTTGTGCAATATTTGTTGCAAATTAATTACTGAACTTGATGCTTTGCCCTGCCAAAAAAGCGAATTTGTAATATCAAAATTTACAGTACCGTTTAAGCATATAGTAGACACAGTATCACTTTGAAAAACTTCATTACCACAGCTATCTATGGTGGCTAATGTATAAAAAATGGGATAGGATGTATAATTCGTTAATGGATCTACAAATATATAATCACCAGTTAAATTTTTTTGTATTGTTGCAATTTTTTTAAAACTAATTAAAGAATCAGTAGATCTATATAGTGAAAATCCAAGTGTGCTAGTGTGTGGAGGGCATTTCCAAGAAATATTGATGCGATTATTTATAAAATCCGCTTTTCTAAATTTCACATAAGCAGGCAATGAAGGTTTTTTGAAATTAAAACATAATACATTAGATGATTGAGTATTGCCTAAATTATTTATAGATTGTATAAATACACACCAGTAACCTACCGTATCATCTATTGGTAAATTAAAACTGTCTCGAATAGTATTTGAAATTTCTATAAAAGGTTGTGTATTTTTGGATAAAAATATTTTATATTTTTCAATATTTAGAACTCCTGTAGGATGATTCCAAGATAAATAAAAAATATTATTACAAATATCAAGCGAACCATTTAGGAATATAGTTTCGATAGCATTAGACAATGGACTAGTGTTACCACAACTATCTAGTGCTGCCACTCTATATTGCTCTGCACTTTCATCAGCATTAGAGTCAGAATATACATAATAATTGGTGCCAGATACAGTATCTATTGGTGTCCAGAAACCAGATTCATATTTGTAAATAATATAAGCTATCACATCAGCTGAGTTAGATGGTTGCCAGCCTAAGGCTGCAGATCCATTACTTAAAACTGTTACGGAATCTAAAAATGGTGATTTTGGTGGCATTAGATTATGAAAAATTCCACTAGATATATTTGATAGTGAATAGCAACCACTATTATCTATTTGTTTGATCTGATATGATATAGAAGCTGAACAAGGGTAAATAGTATCAATAAAATTTGTACTAATGGTATTTCCGATTGTAGACCATATACCAGAAGGATATTCTCTTAGAATTTCATAATTTGAAAAACTAGTTAATGGAGGTTGATGAAGCTCATTCCAAGATAATATTGCAGTACCATTTAATGGATCTGTTAATGATAAATAAATTGTTGAAAGAGTATCTGAATTTTCGGTATAATTAATAGGAGATCCGTATTTAGCTTTAATGTAATAATGGACTTTGTGCATGTTAGCTTGAGCCGATACATGTAAATAATTAGTTGTATTTATATTGTTTATTGTGCTAATGAGTGTATATGGACCATTGATATTAACAGAATAAAATATTTCGTAAGCTATAAAATCTCCATTTACATCATTACTAGGTAACCAATTAATAGACACATCACCATTATTTAATACTTCTAAACAACGAAGTTCTGGTATCGATACCTGAGTAAAAATGTAATGAGGGAAAATTACTAAAAATAAAAAAAAGATAATTTGCTTCATTACACTTTTTTTTTAAAAAAAACTTATAAAACACAACTAAAATTTATTAAAATAATTAAAAACAAGGAAATAAATATTTAATAAAATTATAAATATTTAAGTTTTTCAATATGTTTTATTGGTTTTATAATAATTTTTTTAATTTATCTTCTAACATTTTTTTTGTAACTGCTCCTACTTGTTTGTCTACCAATTGTCCATTTTTAAAAAATAATAGAGTGGGAATATTACGTATACCATATTTCATTGCTATACTCCCGCTTTCATCTACATTTACTTTTCCTATAAATAATTTATCGTTGTAGATTTTATCAATTTCTTCTAATACTTGTCCCATCATTTTGCATGGTCCGCACCATTCAGCCCAAAAATCTATAATTACTGGAACTTTGGCCTCGCTTATTACTTTATCAAAATTGATTTCTGTTAAATTTTCTATCATGCTTTTTTATACAAAATTATATTTTTTATTTTATTTGATAAAAAGATTATAAATAAATTTTTATTTAATTAAGTTCATCAATTTATGTTATATATTTTTTAAATTTTTAAATATTCCTTTTTTTAATCATTCTTTCTTTTATATCTAATGTGTTTATTAAAAAACATTAGTAATTAAATGTGATTTATCAGAAATCATTATACAACGTAATGACTAATTTTTTAAATAACGGTGGATTTAAGTATATTATTATTTTTTTCTTATTTTATATTTATTTTTTATTAGTGAATATAGTCTAATTTATTATTATAATGTTGTAATTATGTTAATTTTTATGAAGTTTTTTAAAAATTAATTGTGTTTAGAAGTTTTTACGATTTGGTTTATGTATTTAATCTTTGTTTTACTTTACGTATTTTATAGCATAATCAAATAATTTTTATTTAATTTTACAAAAAAATAATTATGGATAATTTCAATCTATTAGATTATCAAGCTCTACCCAAAGAGCAGAAACGTAGATTCCTAGATAATCTATATCAATTTTTATTAGAAAACAACTACACAGCCGTAGATTATCAGAAGCTAAAAATACAAAGCACAGCCCCCATCTGCCCTCGATGCAAAAGCGAAAATGTGATAAAAGCTGGAGTACGCGACGGCAAACAAGTATACAAATGCAAAGATTGCGGCCGACAATACCGCGAAACAGCTAGAACCTTCGTATATCGCATGCGAAAAGCTGATAAAATGCTCGATTACCTAAAATGTATGCTAGAAGGCAAAAGTCTAAGAGCTTGCGCATCTGAGGTAGGCATAAGTCTGAGAACAAGTTTCAATTGGCGACACAAGATACTAGCAGCGATCAAATCATTACAAGGAGGTATCAGCTTCTCAGGCATTGTAGAAGCTGATGAGCTGCTAATGAAATATTCAGAAAAAGGTCGCAAATACAGAAGCCGAAAAGAATACGAAAAAGCAAAGAAAAAGAAACATCCCAAAGTAGCTGTGCTAGTAATGACAGACAGGGAAGGCAATTTACTTTTCAAACACGTAGGACGCAAAAAAGTAACCAATAGTCAGATAAGAGAAGAGCTATCGCATAGAGTGACAGATAGCAACTTAATATGTGTGAAGCAAAAGAAGGAATTCAAAAAAGCTGTAAAGGAGACCAAAAGCAAAAAAGTTGTTGTAAACAAAACGCAGATTAGACGCGGTGTATACAGTGTACAAGTAGTCGATAAGCATGTAAGTGATTTCAAGGTTTGGTTGCGACGATTTAGAGGAGTGGCTACTAAATACCTGCAGAGCTATCTGATGTGGTTTGTAATCACACATAAATACTTGACAAGTGAGATAGAATCTGACATTGGTCGGCTTTTAAATCTCGCATCCTCGGACAGATGGGCGTGGGATGAGTATTGGCGGCTGGTAAATACGAAATATAGATAAACTACTTCAAGTAAAACAATGATATAAAATATCTCAATTAAAATTTTTCTTTTATTTAGTTGTAAATTACATTTATGTTAGGGGTAATATTGATACTTCTCTAGAGAGTTTTAGATTGATATTAAACCGAAGTCATGTAAAATACATATATAATAATTTTAACGTTTTGATATAAGTTTTTAGTCTTTTATTGTATCCCTTGCTCTACCTTTTATTATTTTTTTTTAGCAATTTAAAAATTTTATTAATTTTGTATAAAATTTTATACTTTTTTTTAATCTCTACATCTTCAATGAAAAAAATCATTTTTGTTTGTTTGACTTTATTTTTATTTGTCAATATTCATTCTCAAACTTTAGATATGTGGGAATTTGGTTCTGGACTTTCTAAAGCTTTTGATTTAGGTGGTGAACTAGGAATAACATTTGGTACTAACACTAATATTATGGTTTCCATCAAAGGTGCATATCATTTTAATAATTATTTTTCATTAGGATTAAATCCTTTTTATTGGTATATAAAGTCTCATTTATATACACCCGCTATTTCTATAAATATGACAGGTATAAGAGGTTATTTAGATATTTCTGTTTTTAGGGCGTTGTATTTACATTGTGAGTTTGAAAAAATGTTTTATCGAGCACCATCACTAGTTTATCCGTATTCAGAAAAATGGTTTAATTTAGATAATTTTTTAGTAGGTGCAGGTTTTAGGCAATTTATTAGTTACAATACTTATTCGTACATAGAGGTTTTATGGAATTTGAATGAAAATATAAATTCTGTCTATTACAGTCCAGTTATTAGAGCCGGTGTTAGTTATGCTTTTCCTAATAAAAAAAGATATAATAAATCAGATCTTGAGTAAATTTGCATTGTCACGTAGCCATTTTTTAGCTTCTATGAAATTTGGGTAAATAATTTCCAATCTATTCCAAAACGCTTTTGAATGATTTGGGATTTCTAAATGTACTAGCTCATGTATTATTACATAATCTAAAATATCCTCTGGTGCCATTATCAATGTCCAATTAATATAAATGTTGCCTTTATGCGAGCATGATCCCCAACGTGTTTTTGCATTACTAATTTTTATTTTTGAAAATTCAAATCCATATTTATTAGAATAATAAAATGCTCTATTTGTTATTTCTGATAATGCTTTTGCCTTATACCAATTTATAAATATTTCTCGAGCACATGATATTAAATTTTTAGATAAAAAAAAAAGCATTATCAAATATCAAAGATTGATTTTGCTCATTTAATATTATTAAAGGATAGTAGTTGCCTAAATACAAAAATTGTTCTCCATTAATAAATTTTTTAGGTATATATTTTTTATTTCTTTCTTCTATTTCTTTTTGTTTTTTTTCGATCCATTTTTTATGTTTTTGTACTATTTTATATATTTCATTTTCATTTAACTTATAGGGTGCTCTTACTACAAGTTTATTATCTTCATTTATTTGTATGGAAACTGTACTACGTTTAGAACGTATTATTTTATCTATTTTGATTTCATTCATCAGAAAATAAATTTTTACAAAAATATTATTTTAAAAATAATTAAATTTTTGCATTTTTTTAATATAAAATTAGGTTGTTATTCAATATTTATTAGCTTTTTGCTTATTTGGTTTGTTTTATATAAATAAAAAAGGGTAATCACCAGACTACCCTTTTTATCGATTAAATTATGAAAAAATTATTTTTTATCCTCATTATTATTTAATTGTTCTTTAATATCATCAAATATACCTAAATCAGCTAGAGTAGTATGAGTAGAACTATCCGATTGTGCAGTTTTAGTTTTTTTAGATTTAGATGGTTTAGGAGTTTCCCATGTTCTAGTATGAGAAACAATAATTTTTTTGGTATCCTTATTAAATTCAACAATCATAAAATCAAGTGTTTCGCCTGATTTAGCTTTGGTTTTATCTTCTTTAATTAATTGACTTGCAGGAGCGTATGCTTCCATACCATAAGGTAATTCTATTATTGCACCTTTATCTTTACGCGATTCTATTATTTTACCTTGATGTATAGAATCAGGAGTAAAAACAGTTTCATAAACTTCCCAAGGATTTTCTTCGATTTGCTTATGTCCCAAACTTAATCTTCTATTATCAGTATCTATTTCCAAAACTACTACTTCTAGTTCATCACCTATTTTGCAAAATTCAGAAGGATGTTTTATTTTTTTAGTCCAGGATAAATCACTAATATGGATAAGACCATCTACACCTTCTTCTAATTCTACAAAAACTCCAAAGGTTGTAAAATTGCGAACCTTAGCTTTATGTTTGGAACCTACAGGATATTTTTCTTTAATATTTACCCAAGGGTCTGGTAATAGTTGCTTTATTCCCAGAGACATTTTACGTTCTTCCCTGTCGATAGATAATATAATAGCTTCTACCGTATCTCCTGTTTTTAAAAAATCTTGTGCAGAACGTAAATGTTGAGACCATGACATCTCAGAGACATGTATCAAACCCTCAACTCCAGGTATAATTTCAATAAAAGCACCATAGTCTGCTATAGCTACTATTTTACCACTAACTTTATCGCCAGCTTTTAGATTAGGATCTAATAGATCCCATGGATGTGGTGTTAATTGTTTTAAACCAAGAGCAATGCGTTTTTTATGCTCATCGAAATCTAATATTACAACGTTTAATTTTTGTTCGAGCTGAACTATCTCTTCAGGATGATTTATTCTACCCCAGCTTAGATCTGTTATGTGTATTAATCCATCTATGCCACCTAAATCTATAAATACACCATAAGAAGTAATATTTTTCACTTCACCTTCTAATACTTGTCCTTTTTCTAGTTTGGATATTATTTCAGATTTTTGTGCCTCTATCTCTTCTTCTATGATCGCTTTGTGAGATACTACTACATTTTTAAATTCTTGATTTATTTTAACTATTTTAAAATCCATCGTAGTGCCAACAAATGCATCATAATCTTTTATGGGTTTTATATCTATTTGGCTACCAGGCAAAAAGCAATCAATACCGAATAGGTCTACTATTAATCCTCCTTTAGTACGTGATTTTATGTAGCCTTGAACTATTTCATTCTTATCATATAGCTCATTTATTTTGTTCCATGCTGAGAGTATGCGAGCTTTTTTATGAGAGAGTATAAGCTGTCCAGTGCCATCGTCTTGACTTTCTACATAAACTTCGATTTTATCTCCTATTTTTAAATCTGGATTATAACGTACCTCACTTAATGGTATCACACCATCTGATTTGTAATTTATATTTACAAATACTTCTCTTTCGCCGAAGCCAATTACTGTACCTTCTATAACTTCTTTATCTTGAAGCACATTCATAGAGGCTGTATATTTCTCTTCTAATTTTTTTCTTTCTTCTTCTTTGTACTCTCTAGTCTCTTTTAATAATGCATCCCAGTCGAAATCATCATTTTCTGTATTTTCTTGTTTTGCTTCGACAGCATCAGAAGCCTCTTCGATTAATTTTACATCTTCATCAATTGAAAGTGCCTCACTCTCATTAGAGATCTCTTCTGTCTTATCAACCTCATTTTGATTCATTTCTGGTTGAAAATTTTTTTCATTTTCCATTCATGTTTTCTCCTTTCTGTAGAAAAACTTTTAATTAAGTTTTTTGTTTGCAAAATTATAAATTTATTTTTAAATGAAAAATAATAAATATGGAATTTTAATTTTTTTACAATTTTTTAAATTTAATTAATAATCATTTTAATTTCTTATTTTTTTTATATAAAAAAATTGTTACCTTTGCAAAAAAATGTAATTATGAATTTAACACATATAGAACATATCGGCATAGCTGTTAAAAATTTACAAGAAAGCATAAAAAAATTTGAAAACATGTTGGGTATAAAATGTTATGCTATCGAAGAGGTAAAAGATCAAAAGGTAAAAACAGCTTTTTTTCAAATAGGGCAAAATAAAATAGAACTTTTAGAAGGAACAGAACCAGATAGTACAATTTCTAAATTTATCGAAAAGAGAGGCGAAGGAGTACATCATGTAGCATTAGCTGTAAATAATATAGAAGGCGCCCTTCAGGAATTAAAAGAAAAAAACATACAATTAATAGATGAAAAACCACGATTGGGAGCAGAGGGCTTGCATATAGCATTTATCCATCCTAAAAGTGCGGGTGGTGTTTTAATAGAATTATGCGAAAATAAAAACGATAAATAATAAATATTCATGTCAATAGAAAAAAAAATAGAAGAATTATTAGAAAAGCGTAAGCAAGCCTTACTAGGAGGAGGGCAAAAACGCATTGAAGCTCAACATTCCAAAGGTAAATTGACAGCTCGAGAGCGAATAAACATTTTATTAGACGAAGGCTCTTTTGAAGAGTTTGATATGTTTGTTACTCACAGATGCACAGACTTTGGTTTAGAAAAAGAATTATATTATGGTGATGGCGTTGTAACCGGCTATGGCACGATAGATGGTAGATTAGTATATGTATTTTCTCAGGATTTTACTGTCTTTGGTGGTTCATTGTCAGAGTCATATGCTCAAAAAATTTGTAAAATAATGGATCTGGCAATGGAAAATGGAGCTCCAGTAATAGGTATCAATGACTCTGGAGGAGCGCGTATACAAGAAGGTGTTCGTAGCTTAGCTGGATATGCAGATATTTTTGAACGTAATATTTTGGCTTCTGGTGTGATACCGCAAATAAGTGCTGTTTTTGGACCTTGTGCTGGTGGTGCAGTCTACTCTCCCGCATTGACAGATTTTATAGTAATGTCTAAGAAAAATAGCTTTATGTTTGTTACAGGACCTAAAGTAGTGAAAACTGTTACTGGTGAGATAGTAACTGATGAAGAACTCGGAGGTCCAGATGTACATGCTAATAAATCAGGTGTCGCTCATTTCGTCTCTGAGACAGAAGAAGAAGGACTTTTACTTATTCGTAAACTTTTTAGTTATTTACCATCTAATAATCTGGAAGATCCACCTTTTGTAGATACTGGTGATCCTATTGATAGACTTGATGATTATTTAAATTATATAATTCCAGAAAATCCTAATAAACCTTATGATATCAAAGATATAATTACTCGCATAGTAGATAATGGAGAATTTTTAGAGGTACACGCACAATATGCTCAAAATATTGTAGTTGGTTTTGCACGTTTAGGAGGTATGAGTGTGGGTATAGTAGCTAATCAACCAAATTATCTAGCTGGTGTTTTAGATATTAATGCTTCTCGCAAAGGTGCTAGATTTGTTCGTTTTTGTGATGCATTTAATATTCCTATAATAACATTAGTAGATGTACCTGGTTTTATGCCTGGCACTACACAGGAGTATGGTGGCATTATAGTGCATGGTGCTAAATTATTATTTGCTTATGGAGAAGCTACGGTACCTAAAATAACTGTTACCTTGAGAAAATCTTATGGTGGAGCTCACGACGTGATGGGGTGTAAACAATTAAGAGCAGATATTAATTATGCTTGGCCTACTGCTGAAATTGCCGTTATGGGTGCTAGTGCTGCTATTGAAATTTTAGAAAGAAAAAATATATTAGCTATACAAGATGAGGAAGAAAGAAAAAAATATATAGAAGAAAAAATTAATGAATATACTGAAAAATTCTGCTCTCCATATGAAGCTGCTCGCTATGGATATATAGATGATGTAATAGAACCTAGAAATACTAGATTTCGCATTATAAGAGCTTTATATTCCCTATCTACAAAAAAACAAAATCTCCCACCTAAAAAACATTCTAATTGTCCTTTATAATTGATAATATTATGAAAAGAGTTGTTTTGTTTTTTATGCTTTTGTTATTAGCAATGACTAATTTTTCACAAAATATTTCTGATATTAGAATAAATGAAATTTCACCAAATTATGATGGAGATCTTACTAATCCACTAGGAAATAAAAGTCCATGGATAGAGTTATATAATACTTCTCTAGTATCATTAAACATTGGAACTATGTATTTAACTGATGATAGAGAAAACTTAAAGAAATATCAATTACCTAAAAGTGATGTATTTAATATATCACCCAATGGTTTTTTAGTATTATATTTAGATACTACTGAACATTGTCATCCTTTGGTAGCACCTTTATCTACCAAAACTGGATATTTGGCATTAGTATTATCTAATGGAAGAACTATTATAGACTCTTTAGTATTTGATCCTTCCGCAATCGAGCATGAAACATTTCTAAAAAGAAAAATTGATGGAACTGGTGAATGGACTTTAACAAAAATTAGTACTCCATTGCTATCAAATGACATTAAAGTCTATGAAACCCCTGATGAGATTGTAAAAAAACTCGATCCTTACGGTATAGGTATTTCTATTATCTGTTTTAGTATAATTATTATAATATTGATAATACTATATTTGGCTTTTTATTATATTATGCAAATTAAAAAGCCAATAGCTAAAATTAAAAAAATAGAAATCAAAAAAGAAGGTGAAACAGTAAAAACCGAAATTATCCAAGCAGAAGAAGAAATAAGTAGTGAAGTCGTAGCGGCCATTGGTACTGCTTTGCATCTATATCTACTTAGTATTCATGATTATGAAAGTACTGTTATTACAATTAAAAAAATTCAAAAACCTTATTCCCCTTGGAGTTCAAAACTCTATAATTTAACACCAACACCACAAAGAATTCATTTACCCAAAAAATTTATTTATGAAAAAAATAGATCTAACAATTAATGGAAATAAATATAGTGTAGAAATAGGAAATGTCCAAGATAATCGTGTCGAAGTAAATGTAAATGGCACTATTTATGAAGTGGAACTATCAAAAGAAATTGAAATACCCAAAACACCAACTCTGGTTTCTACCGTTGTTAATAAATCTGTAAAAGAGACTATACCAGAACCAGTAGAGGTAATGGCTACTAAACAAATAAGATCCCCTTTGCCTGGTACAGTACTTAATATATTAGTTAGAGAGGGAGATACAGTGCAACGTGGACAAAATTTATTGATAATCGAAGCTATGAAAATGGAAAATGAAATAAAAGCTGACAGCGCTGGTATAGTTAAAAAAATACATGTACATAAAGGTGATACCATTAGTGAAGGTCAAATTTTAGTAGAAATAGGAGGTTGATTTATGGATTTTTTAGGTTTTGTTACTCAGAATTTAGAGAAATTTCTTAACTATACTGCCTTCGCTAATATGAGTTGGGGTAATGTAATAATGATCTTAGTAGGTCTTTTTTTTATTGCATTAGCTATTACTAAGCAGTACGAACCATATCTACTAATACCAATAGGTTTTGGTATTATATTAGGCAATATACCTTCTGTGCCAGGATTGCAAATAGGTATATACGAGGAGGGTAGTGTATTAAATTATCTTTATTTTGGTGTGATTAAAGGGATCTATCCACCACTAATATTTTTAGGTATAGGGGCTATGACAGATTTTAGTGCTCTACTATCTAATCCCAAACTCTTTATTATTGGAGCTGCAGCTCAATTAGGTATTTATGGTGCTTTGATTTTGGCATTGTTATTTGGTTATACTCCTACTGAAGCTGGTGCTATAGGTATCATAGGTGGGGCAGATGGTCCTACAGCTATATTTTTAAGCTCTAGATTAGCGCCTCATTTGATAGGTGCTATTGCGATCTCAGCATATAGTTATATGGCACTAGTACCTGTACTTCAACCACCTATTATGAGAGCTATGACTACCAAAAAAGAACGAACGATTCGTATGAAACCACCACGTGCTATTTCTAAAAAAGAAAAGGTTTTATTTCCTATTTTAGGTATTTTACTTACTACATTGATAGTACCATCAGGTTTACCATTATTAGGAATGCTTTTCTTTGGCAATTTGCTCCGTGAGAGTGGTGTCACTCGTAGACTAGCTGAAACAGCAAGTGGTCCCATGTTAGATATTGTTACCATTTTAATTGGTTTAACTGTAGGTGCATCTACTCAAGCTTCTACTTTTCTAACTGTTAAATCTTTAGGTATTTTTGCTTTAGGTGCTTTATCCTTTATGATTGCTACTTTTGGTGGAGTTTTAGGTGTTAAAATAATGAATTTATTTATTAAAAAACCTGAAAATAAAATTAATCCTTTAATAGGTAATGCGGGAGTATCCGCTGTACCAGATGCTGCTCGTGTATCAGAAATGATAGGACTAGAGTATGATCCATCAAACCATTTACTCATGCATGCTATGGGACCTAATGTAGCTGGTGTGATAGGTAGTGCTGTAGCTGCTGGTCTTTTACTCAGCTTTTTAGCATAATTTATTAGAAAAAAAAGAGCATTCAAATAAATGCTCTTTTTTTATATTAATTTTTTTATTTACATTTGCTCATAAATATATAAAGTTATGATCTCAATAATAATTGGAAGCATTTCTGATTTCGATATTATAAAAAAGGCAATTGATTTATTAGAAGATTTTAATGTAGAATATGATGTACAAATATTATCTGCACATAGGACACCAGACGAAACAGCTAAATATGTTAAAGAAGCAACTGAAAAAGGTACTAAAGTATTTATTGCTGCTGCTGGTATGTCTGCTCATCTACCGGGTGTAGTAGCTGCTAATACAGTAGTACCTGTTATAGGTATTCCTATTAATGCTAGTTTACAAGGATTAGATGCTCTGCTATCTATAGTGCAAATGCCTTCTGGTATTCCTGTAGCTACTGTAGGAATTAATGCAGCTCAGAATGCAGCGTTGCTAGCAATCGAAATTTTAGCTATTAATGATGTCAAACTTAAACAAAAACTCATTGATTACAAGAATAAAATGAAAGAAAAAATCGCTAAGGACCAAAAAGAATTAGAAAAAAAATTAAGTAAATAATCTTTTATGAGAAAAATTTTATTATTTTCATTAGTATTGATTTTGTCAATTAATACATTATCAGGCCAATTTAGTTATGAGAGTGCTTCTACTCTTGGTTATGGAAACAGTGCATCTGCAGTACCTGGTTTCTGGTCAGGCTTGATGAATCCTGCAGGGTTAGGATGGTTGAATAATCATCAGCTTGGGATCAACTATTACAATAAATATTTACTAAAAGAACTTGGGTATAGGGATATTGCTTATGCTCATGTGTTTAATGGTGATGCAGGTGTTATTTCAGCTCATATTTCTCAATTTGGTGCTAGTTCTTTATTGTATAATACTTTTTCACTTGGTTACTCTAGAGTATTTGCTGATAGAGTATCAGCTGGTTTAACAATCAAATATTTTTTACTCACTTCTAATCAGCCTGAGTATAGTGGGATTGGTACTATTGGTTTCGATGCTGGTTTACAAGTTAAAATCATCGATAACTTGTATTTTGGTACAATGATTGCTAATTTAAATCATTCTAAACTTGGAACTTATGAGTATGATAGATTACCAATAGTTGGTTCATTAGGATTTATGTATCAAATAGCTAAACAGTCTTCATTAATGCTAGATATTCTGAAGGAAAGCAATAATAACCCATCACTCAGATTTGGTACTAATTTCTCATTTAATGATAGATTATACGTGAGAGGTGGTTTTCAAACAACACCAGCTAGAGTTAGTTTTGGTATAGGCTATAGAATACAAAACTTTATAGTAGACATATCAAGCTCATGGCACCAAACTCTTGGTTTTTCGCCTTCTATTTCTATGAGTTATGCTTTTAAAAAAGAACATCAAAAACCTAATATAATTTATTAGAAATGAAAGCTAAGATTTATATATTTTTTGTCTTTATCTGTTTTTTTTCATATCTATCAGGACAGGTAGAGATAGATGAACCTGAAGAGTTAGATATTATACAGCAAAATATTGAATATATTGCAGAGGAGAGTGGAGTAGAAGAAGCGGATTTCAGCGAATTAACTGAAAAATTAGAATACTATTTGAAGCATCCAATAAACTTAAATAAAACTACTGTGGACGAATTAAGAGATTTGGGATTATTAACTGACATACAGATTATTAATTTTTTTGATCATATCCAGAGAAATGGTAAACTACATAGCTTGTATGAGTTGCAATCTATTGAAGGTTGGGATTTAGCAACTATAAATAAAATATTACCATTTGTGAAAATAAGTGACGTAGGGGTAGCTCATAAATATAATTTTTCAGAAGTAATGAAAGAAGGTAATTCTCAATTATTTATCCGTTATATGCAAACTTTAGAAAAACAAAAAGGTTACAAAGCTATCGATGATTCTACTTTGGCTGCTAATCCTAATAGCAGGTACTTGGGTAGTCCATACAAATTATATACGAGGTATCAATTCAAATATTACAATTTGATTAGCTTTGGTTTTACTGCTGAGAAAGATCCCGGAGAGGAATTTTTTAAAGGCACACAAAAACAAGGGTTTGACTTTTATTCTGCACATTTTTTTATTCGTAATGTAGGACCTTTTAAAGCTATAGCCTTAGGAGATTATAATTTGCAATTAGGTCAAGGACTTACTATGTGGACAGGTATGAGCTTTGGCAAGACTGCAGATGCAGTTTTTACAAAGAGAAATGCTACCGGCATCAAGCAATACACTTCTGCTGATGAAAATAGATTTCTTAGGGGTGTGGCTCTAAATGCTAAAATTTCTAAACGCCTCGAAATATTGGGTTTTGTTAGTTACAAAAAAATAGATGCTAGTGTAGAAGGTGATACTATGAGTTATGAAGATTATTATATATCTAGTATTGTAGAAACTGGCTTACATAATACAGTGTCATCTTATAACAAAAAAGATGCTATAAAACAATTTATAGGTGGAGGTAATATTCAATATACATCACTAAATAAAAGATTACGTATAGGGGCTACAGCTTTTACTACAATTTTAGATAAGCCTTTAGGATCTAGAGACGAACTATATAGAATGTATGAATTTAGTGGCACTACACTCAATGTAGCTTCTATTGATTATAGTTATATTTGGAAAAATTTCAATATTTTTGGAGAAGAAGCATATTCATCTAATGGTGGTATAGCTACTATTAATGGAATAATGGCGGTAACTGATAAAAATTTGTCATTTTCATTACTTCATAGGTATTTTGATCCCAAGTATTTTGTTTTTTACGCATCACCACTGCAGGAGGGCAGTAAGGCAAGTAATGAGCAAGGTTTGTATTTTGGACTCAATGCTAATTTAACTCATAAATTAAATCTAACTGCTTATTTTGATTTATTTTCTTTTCCATGGCTACGTTATAGAGTAAACGCTCCTAGTGAAGGTATGGAAGCTTTGGTACAGCTTAATTATAAATTTGATAAAAAAAATTCAATTTATTTTAGATATAAACATGAAACTAAATATTTAAATAAAGATGATTTATATGTAAAAAAATTAATAGAAACCAAAAAAGATAATTATCGCTTAAATGGAGTTTTTCAGTTGTCACCATCATTTAGATACAAATTTAGAGTAGATTATGTAAATTATCGCAAAGGTGATGATTATAATCATGATGGATTTGCAGTTTCTCAAACATTGTCTTATAAAAAGGGTCGTTTCCCATTATCTTTTCATTTAACATTCATATATTTTGATACTTATAGCTATGATGAGCGAATTTATGGTTATGAAAATGATGTACTTTATGCTTACTCATTCCCATCTTATTATTATAAAGGTGCTAGATATGTGATTAATATCAAATATACCATTAATAAATATTTGGATTTTTGGGCTTATTTAGCTCGTACAACATATTTTGATCGCAATGTAATTGGTAGTGGATTAAATGAAATACAAGGAAATCATAAAACAGATTTACATTTGCAATTGAGAGTTAAGTTTTAAACAAAAATTATTATAAAAACATTATTGCTTCAAATTTGCTAGCATCAAAGCAAATCAATTTCTAGTTATATAAATATTTAAAATCAAGTAGTAAATTAATAATTTATTAACGATATTGATGCACGATATAGATTAGAAAAAAAGTGTTTAGATGGTTGAAATTAATAAATGTTTAAGTTTTTCAAGTTTATATGTTAAATAATTTTTATATTTTTACAAAAATTATTATTCATGAAAAAAATAGTGGAAAACACCAGTAAATACCTTGCTATGAGCAAGGAAGAGAATAAAGAATTCTTAGACAACCTTTATTCTCTAATGAAAAAATTAGAAGCCGATGTAGTCGATTATCAAGGTCTGAAAATACTCAGCGCCCCGCCACTGTGCCCAGACTGTCGAAGCAATCATATTATTAAAAATGGTTTACAAAATGGGATGCAAAACTATCGCTGCAAAGACTGTGGCAGACAGTTTAGAGTTACCACAGGTACTTTTGTTTACAGGTTGCAAAAGAAAGAGAAAATGCTCGATTACATCAGATGTATGGTAGCAGGCAAAAGTCTCAGAGCTTGTGCTAAAGAAGTAGGCATCAGCCTACCAACAAGCTTCGCTTGGCGACACAAAATATTGGCAGCTTTACAAAGTTTCGAAGATAATATCAATTTTTTCGGAGTAGTAGAGATGGATGAACTATTGATGGATTATTCCGAAAAAGGCAGAATATACAAAAATGCAGAAGAGCTGAAGCGAGCTAGGAAGCAAAAACCAAAGAAAGTAGCCGTATTGGCTGCTACAGACAGAGCTGGCAACTTATTATTCAAAAAATTTGATGGCAAAAAGCTAAGTTCAGATCAAATAGAGCAATTTCTGAAGGCTAAGATGCCAAAGGATGGTGTCATGTGTAGCAGTAATAAAAAAGCATTCAAAAAGGTTAGAAGAAATGTAATCAAGCACAAGGAAATAGTAACTAGCAATAGGCAAAAGCGAGGTATATATAGCCTAAGTACCGTCAAGAAAAAGGCTAGTGAATTCACTAATTGGATATATTTCAAATTTAGGGGCGTAGCTACTAAATACCTGCAAAACTACATTATGTGGTATGTAGTGATGGGTAAATACCTCACAGGCAAGACTGTAAGCAATACTGGGCGAATGCTCAATCTTGCATCCTCGGACAGGTGGGCATGGTATCGGTATAGAGAGTTAGTAAATATAACATATCTAAACTTAAACATTTATTAATTATCCACTCCCCTTAACCACACTTCTATACCAAAAACGCATCTATACTAATCTATAATAAGAAATAAGATAATTAATGTTTTAAATTAACAATTTAATGAATTTAGTGAAATTTGAATTTATGTTTTTAAAGTTTATAATATAAAAGAATTTTTTTTAGAATCCAGATGCACCAAATTAATAATTATTGAGAATTTTTTTATTTTTTTATAATTTATTTTTATCATTTGTTTAACGTAAAAGTATTTCATCTGTTAAAAATACTAGATAAATGCATATGATAAAATTCTTTATTATTGTATGAGTTTAGAATAAACAAAAAAATAAAGTTTAGTAAATTTGTTTTTACTTTTTATTTTTGCAATATAAATTTATATTATGTTAAGTTCAGAAGAGAGAAAAGAAATAAAAAATTTAATACAAAGTGAGATAACGCCTGCTATTGGGTGTACAGAACCTATAGCTGTGGCTCTTTGTGTAGCTAAAGCAAAAGAAATAATAGGAAGCATCCCAGAAAAAATAGATGTTTTATTGAGTAAAAATATTATTAAAAATGCTATGGGTGTTGGAATACCTGGAACAGGTATGGTAGGATTACCTATTGCTATTGCATTAGGAGCTTTAATTGGCAAATCAGAAAATAAATTACAATTATTAAAAGATGTACAGCCTCGGGATGTAGAAAAAGGCAAAAAATATATTTCTGAAAATAGAATAAATATTTATTTAAAAGAAAATTGTCCTAATAACTTATACATAGAAACACATTGTTATGTTGATAGTGAAAAATCTGTTGTTATTATAGAAGGAGCTCATGATAATTTTACTTACATAGAAAAAAACAATAAAATATTATTAAATCAAAGCTATGAATCTAATGACAAAAATGATAATGTTGTCCAATTGACATTTAATAAAATATATGAATATGCTATAGAGACACCCATAGAAGAATTAGAATTTATTTTAGAAGCCGCAGATATGAATAAATTAGCATCCATACAGTCTTTTATTGGAAATTATGGGCATCAAATTTCAAAAATTTTAACAAGTGAAAAGGCAAAGTCAATTTTAGGAGATAATATTTTGAACCGAATAATAGCCGCTACAGCTGGTGCTTGTGATTTACGTATGGATGGAGCTATGGTTCCTGTGATGAGTACTGCTGGTAGTGGTAATCAAGGTATAGCAGCTACTATACCTGTTTTGATTTTTGCTGAAGAAACAAATTGTGATAAAAAAAAGCTAATACGTGCTTTAATATTAAGTAATTTGACAGTAATATATATTAAGCAAAAAATAGGTAAACTTTCTCCACTTTGTGGTTGTGTTGTGGCTTCTACTGGTTCTAGTTGTGCTATTACTTATTTAATGAATGGTAATAAATTACAAATATCTCATGCTGCTAAAAATATGATTGCCAGTATCACTGGCCTAATTTGTGATGGAGCTAAACCAAGTTGCTCTCTAAAAATAGCTACCAGTATATATACTGCTTTATTATCTTCATTAATGGCAATAGATAACAAAGTGGTCTTATCTAACGAAGGTATCATTGATGATGACATAGATAAAACTATTAATAATTTAGCTGCTATTGGCAATATAGGAATGAAAAATACTGATAATATTATTTTAGATATTATGACTAAAAAAATATCTAAGAGTCCTATGAAATATTAATTTAAAACAATACCTTTGATTACTAATAAAATAATTTTGAAATATATGTGTGAGAATGATTTAATATATATGCGTCGCTGTTTAAATCTTGCAAAAGAAGGACTTGGTTATGTTAGGTCAAATCCTTTAGTAGGTTGCGTTATCGTAAAGGATAATCATATCATTGGAGAAGGATTTCACCATGCATTTGGTAAACCACACGCAGAAATTGAAGCAATAAATAATGTAAAAGATAAATCACAAATAAAAAATAGCACTATATATATAAATTTAGAACCTTGCTCACATTATGGTAAAACTCCACCTTGTTCGCAATCTATCATAGATGTACAACCTCTTAGATTAGTAATAGCAGATATAGACCCTAATCCATTAGTAAATAATAAAGGCAAAGAAATTTTAGAAAAAGCTGGTATCAAAGTTGATGTTGGCTTATGTAAAAATGAACATAGACATTTGAATAGGCGTTTTTATACTTTTTATCAGAAAAATCGCCCCTATATTATACTTAAATGGGCACAAACACTAGATGGCTTCATTGCTCAAAAAAATCAACAATGTATTAAATGGATTAGTAATGACGCTAGCTTGCAATTAGTACATAAGTGGCGTACAGAGGAAATGGCAATACTTGTTGGTGCTGAAACAATTAGATGTGACAATCCTCAATTGACTTCTAGACATTGGTATGGACACAATCCTATTAGATTAGTAGTTACTAATTCAAGTAATTTGCCAATTAATTCTAATATTTTTAATGATCAAGCTGAAACTACAATTTTTTATAAAAATTTAATTAAACAATACCCTTCAAATATAGATCTAGTAAAAATAGAAAATGATTTTTTAGGTTCACTATTTGCTTACTGTTTAGAAAAAAACATAATATCTATTTTAGTTGAAGGTGGTGCTTCTACTTTAGATAATTTTATTAAACGTAATCTATGGGATGAGGCAAGAGTGATAATAGGTAGCAATATTTTTGGTAATGGTAAAAAAGCCCCAATTATTGATGAATATAAATCATTTGACATTTTTGATCTTGAGGATAATAAAATAATTCATTATTATAATGATACTTATTAAAAATAAATCCTACTCACAAATAAGCGCAACAGACAAGGTATGGGGTAAAAAAAGGGGAAGATACTATAGAGTTTAGAAAGTAGTACATTGTTAGTTAGATTATTTGATTTTTATTTAGAAAAAATGTAAAAAAATATTTATATTGTTTCTTTTAAAAAAATTATCCTATTTTTGCAAATATAAAATGAAATTATATGATACAAATTAATGTCAAAAATATTTCACATCATCCATTGCCAGATTATGCTACACTGTTTAGTTCTGGTATGGATATATATGCTTATATAGACAATGAATTTGTAATGAAGCCTATGGAGCGTGCTTTAATATCGACAGGATTATATATAGAATTACCACCTGGTTATGAAGCTCAGATACGTCCGCGCTCAGGTTTAGCAATTAAAAATGGTATAACAGTATTAAATACTCCTGGCACAATAGATGCAGATTATAGAGGCGAAGTAAAAGTAATACTAATTAATCTAAGTGATCAAAATTTTACAATTCATGATGGTGATAGGATAGCACAAATGGTTATTCAAAAAATCGAAAGAGCATTATGGAGAGAAGTAGATGAAATAAGTGATAGTGAAAGAGGTGGAGGGGGCTTTGGGCACACTGGTAAATAATTAATCTTAAAATATTTGAATCTATGAAAATTATAATTCCAATGGCTGGTATAGGTAAAAGAATGAGACCACATACTCTCACTATACCTAAACCTTTGATTCCATTAGCAGGTAAACCAATAGTAGAGCGAATAATAAACATTTTAATTGAATCATTAGATAGAGAAATTGATGAAATTGCCTTTGTTATTGGCGACTTCTCCGAAGAGATACAGCAACGGGTAGCAGATTTAGGTAACAAATTTAATATTAAAACTTCTATTTATCGTCAGAGTAGCCCACTGGGGACAGCTCATGCAGTTTTAGCAGCCGAGCCATCACTTAAAGGAGAAGTCATAGTTGCCTTTGCTGATACTTTATTTTTCTCTCAATTTAATTTAAAAAATATGGATGCAGATGGCATTATATGGACTTGTGAAGTTCCTAATCCTAAGGACTATGGAGTAGTAAAACTTGATGATGATGGTTGTGTAACTGAATTTTTTGAGAAACCTACTAATTTTATTAGCAATAAAGCTATTATTGGGTTATATTATTTTAGAAATGCTGAAATATTAAAAAAATCTTTATTTAAATTAATAGAAAATGATCAAAAAGTTAATGGTGAATACCAATTAACAGATGCACTACAATATATGATAGAAAATGGATACAAGATAAAAGCTCAAAACGTAGATGAATGGTTGGATTGTGGTAACAAAAATGCAACTTTAATAGCTCATAAAAGAATTTTGGAACGTTATCCTGATGAAAGTAAAGTAAATGAAAGCGTTAAATGCAAAAACGCTATCATAGTACCACCTTGTTACATAGAAGAAGATGTGATCTTAGAAAACTCTATAGTAGGACCTTTTGTTAGTATTGGCAAAGATTGTATAATCTCACATTCTATCATTACTAATTCTATTATTCAAAATAATGTTAAATTATCTAATGTTAATATTGATAATTCTATGATAGGTAAATATGTAGATTATAATGATAGTTATGATGAGTTAAACATTGGAGATTATTCTGAAATGAACAAATGAAATTATTAGCATATAAATAATAAATAAAAGTTTATTTATATGATTAAATTATTTGATACTAGAGTATATTATTCGCTAGCTCTACCAATAGCTTCTTTATGAAATAATAATGAACGTATAAGTTCGGCTATACAAATAAATAAAATTGAAAAGAATATTTCTTTGATAATAAATAATAATCTTAGATACATCCAAGTAGTGAAGTACTCAATAATAGCAGTAGTAAATGAAAATATTATTGTAAAAATCGTAATATAGAGTAGAAAACCTGGCCAGCCTAGAAGATCTGAATTAGCATAAAGTAGCTTATCTGCTTTTCGATACTTATTAAATTGTGGTAATCTAAAATAGTAATATTGTAAAAACATTAATAATGTAGATGCAAAAGCATATAATCCATAAGTAAATGTAAATAAATCTCTAAGCATACCTATAGCAAAACCGATTAATAGTAATAGTGTTTTATTGTAATTAAATGGTATAAGGCATAAAAAAATATATATAAACAAATTAATCTGTATACCCCACGATAATGGTAAATGATCTAATATTAGTATTTGAATAAAAAAAATCAGAAAAGCAAATAATGTTTTTTTGAAGGTAGACATTTATTTATTTATTTTGATATAATATATTTATTTCATCACTATCTAAGCAAACTACAGTATAAGTGTAATAGACACTTATTAAATCTTCTAAATATCTAAATTTGTAGCGTTTAGTTTGGTAAATATTATCAGAGGTTTTTGCTGTTATAATGCCGATAGGTATACCAGGCGGAAACAAAGTAGAATAATGACTTGTATAAATAGTATCGTTTATATTAATTTTTACTGTAAAAGGTACATTTATTATTTCTCCATTATTGGGCGTATGCATATCCCATTGAGCGATGCCGACATAATTATTTTTAATAGCAGCAGAAATTTTAACATCTGGATGCATATATGTTTTGACTAAAGAATATCGTTCGGATACCCAAGTTATTACACCTAATATGCCTTTAGGAGTAAAAACTCCGCTATTTTCTTTTATTCCATCCCTTTTGCCTTTGTCTATAACAGCATAATTTTTAGATTCATGCAAAGTCATTGATATCAATCGTGCAGGTAAAAATTGATATAATTGTTTTGATGTATCTGAAATTAAATAATCAACTTGATTATCAGATATACATCGAATATTTACATATTGATTATTTTTATTATACAAATTAATATTTTCATAAAATAATGCTTCATTTTCTTTTTTTAGATGCATATAATGAGATAAATCTTTTGAAAAGCTATTAATAGGATTGGTAATAAATGAAGATATTTGAAAAAAATATCCTTTGTGAATTTCAGAATTATAAATATATAGCCATAAAGAAAAAATAGATAATATTAAAAATACAATAAAAAAATTATATTTTTTAAATAATTTGAGCCAGTTCCACATGTACTAAATTAGAAAGGGAAATTTATTAAAATTTTTAAGAGCTACACTAGCACCGCGAGCTACTGCTAATAAAGGATCATCGCCAACCTTTACTTTTAGTTTGATGCGGGTAGATAATCTTTTATCTAAACCACGTAAAAGGGCACCACCACCTGTTAGGTAAATGCCGTTTTGCAAAATGTCGGCAGATAATTCTGGAGGTGTATATTCTAAAGCATTAATTACTGTATCTTCGATTTTAGAAATAGTTTTATCGATAGCATGAGCTATCTCTTCGTGATTTACATGCACTGAGCGAGGAATACCTGTGATAATATCTCTGCCATTTACTTCCATAGGCTCTGGTGGATTTTCAATATTTGGAATAGCGGCACCTACTTCGATTTTTATACGTTCTGCTGTTCTTTCACCGATACTTAGATTGTGAGCACGTCTCATATAATCTTGGATATCTTCATTTAATTCATTACCACCAATTCTAATACTTTTATTACTTACAATGCCTCCTAAAGCTATTACTGCCACTTCAGTAGTGCCGCCTCCTATGTCTACAATCATATTGCCATAATTATCTAATACATCTATTCCTATACCTAGTGCAGCAGCCATAGGTTCATGAATTAGTTTTACTTCTTTAGCGCCAGCTTGTTCAGCAGAATCGTGTACAGCACGCATCTCTACCTCTGTGATACCACTTGGTATACCTATTACCATTCGATAGCTATAGTTTATTATTGTATTTTTCCAAGGTATCATTTTTATAAATTCTCTTATCATAATCTCAGCAGCATAGAAATCAGCTATAACGCCATCTCTCAAAGGGATTATAGTCTTTATATGTTCATGTGTTTTGCCATGCATCATCATAGCTTTTTTGCCAACTGCAATCACTGTATTTGTAATATTATCTATCGCTACTATAGAAGGCTCATTTACTACTACTTTATCATTATATAATATTATTGTGTTAGCTGTACCTAAGTCTACCGCTATTTCTTTTGTTAAAAAATTAAATAAAGCCATCTTATTCCTTTATTTTTTAATGTTTAAAATTCCTTATTTTTGTGAATGACAAAATTATATCATTTTCTTGACAAAAAGATATAATATTTTTGTCATGTATAGATCCACCTGGTTCTACTACAGCGACTATACCATTTTGATAAGCTAAATCTATACTATCTGTGAAGGGAAAAAAACCATCACTAGCCAATATAGCTCCAGTGAGATCATGACCAAATGTTTTTGCTTTTTCTATTGCTATCCTAGTAGAATCTACTCTACTTGGTTGACCACATCCCATACCTAGTAACTGATTATCTTTGACTATAGTAATAGCGTTTGATTTTAAGTACTTGACAATAGATACTCCTAATTTCATGTCATCTATTAATTTATTATTCAATTTTTCATTTTTCACTATCCATTCCCACTTAGATGAATCTGGGATGTAATCATCTCTTTGCTGTACTAAACTACCACCTAAGACGCTTCGCCATTGCCAATTATTAGGCTTAGTTTCAGAGATAGAAAGTAAAATTCTATTTTTTTTGATTGATAATTTCTCTATTTGACCTTTTGTAAAATGAGGTACTATAAGCACTTCAAAAAATAAACTATTTAATTTTTCTATTGTGGCATCATCTATGGGAGTATTGAAAGCAAAAATACCACCATAAGCAGAAACAGGATCCCCAGCGAGAGCTCTATCGAAAGCATCTATTGGACTTTTGCCTATGGCTACACCGCAGGGGTTAGTATGTTTCACTACTACACAAGATGGTTGATTTAGCTCATTTACTAGTAACCATGCACTATCTATATCTAAAAAATTATTATAGGACAATTCTTTGCCGTGATGTTTTTCGTATCTCATGCTCTCATCATGTAGAAAAAAAGCCTGTTGATGTGGATTCTCGCCATATCTAAGAGGAGTTACCAAATTTTTACTAATGATTTTGCTTTCTTGTGCTAAATAAGGTTGTGAAAACCATTGAAATATTGTAGCATCATACATCGTTACGATAGCAAAAGAATTCTTAGCTAAATGACGCCTGTCATGCTCTTCACTATATCCATTTTTTATACACTCAAAGAAATGAGGATAGTCTCTGCTATCAGCTGCTACAAGCACATCTTTGAAATTCTTTGCCGCAGCACGTATGAGTGTGATACCACCAATATCTATCTTTTCTATTATTTCAGATTCATCTATACTTGTTTTTATGGTTTCTGCAAAAGGATAAAGATCCACTAAAACTGCATCTATTTCTTCTAAATTATACTTTTTGGCTTCTTTTTTATCATTTTCATTATCTCTTCTGAGTAATATGCCTCCTATAATAACTGGATGTAGGGTTTTAACTCGTCCATCTAAGAGGGCTGGATAATTAGTCAAATTGTCAATTTCTATTACATTTATTCCATTTTCATTGAGAAATTTACTAGTACCACCAGTACTTATTATTTTACCTTTGTAATTTTTCAAGATATTTAGATAGGGTAGGAGAACGTCCTTATTATAAACAGAAATTAATACTGAATTTATTGTTTTAATAGACATTTTTTTGCAAAGATAAAAAAAGAAAATTGTATTTTAAATTTTAATTATTTTTTAATTAAAATATTTAGTATTTAAAATCTTCAGAGAATAAAGCCGAACTATTTAGAATTTATTATTCTTATGTTATTTATTAATTATTTTTAAATAATTCCAGTAAATCCCATAAATGCTAAAGACAAGATACCAGCAAGTATCAAGGCTATAGGAACACCTTGAAATGCTTTTGGAATATTCGAAAATTCTAATCTCTCCCTTAGACCAGCCATTATTATTAATGCTAAGCCAAAACCAATACCAATAGATATAGCGTAGACTATCGATTCTCCAAGATTATAATTTTTTGTAATTACTAATAAAGCTACACCTAATACAGCACAATTAGTAGTAATCAGAGGCAAATAGATGCCGAGAGCTTGGTATAATGGTTGAGAAATTTTTTTAATAATAATTTCTACCATTTGCACTAAAGATGCTATCACTAAAATAAAAGCAATAGTTTGCAAATATTCTAAATGCAAAGGAGCTAATATGCCATAATAAACTAAGTAAGTAACTAAGGTAGCTAATGTAAGGACAAATACTACTGCTGCCCCCATACCGACAGCTGTACTCATTTTTTGTGATACACCTAAAAATGGGCAAATACCCAAAAATTGTGTTAATACAACATTAGATACAAAAATTGCTGATATTATAATAATTAAATATTCCATTACTAATTATTTTTTGGTTTATTAGACATTTTATTTTTATATAAATTATTCAATGCCATTAATATTCCTAATGTTAAAAAAGCGCCAGGTGCTAAAATAAAAACTAAAATACCATCAGATGTAGGAGCTATAAATTTGTATCCAAATATACTGCCTGCACCGAGGATTTCTCTTATCATACCTAAAACTGTTAGAATCAATGTAAATCCCACTCCCATCCCCAAGCCATCTATTAATGATGATAAGACATTGTTTTTAGAAGCAAAGGCTTCGGCTCTACCCAATACGATACAATTAACAACTATTAATGGTATAAAGATGCCTAAAGCTTTATATAAATCAGGTACAAAAGCATGCATCACCATATCTATAATAGTTACAAAAGTAGCTATTATAACTATAAAAACAGGAATGCGAATGATTTTAGGAACAATTTTACGAATAGATGAAATTATTACATTACTTAATGTTAAAACAAAAGTAAAAGCTAAGCCCATTGCTAATCCATTTATTGCAGAAGAAGTAACGGCTAAGGTAGGACACATACCCAAAACTAATACTAATACTGGATTTTCTTTTAATATTCCTTTTGAAAAATTTTGCCACTGATTCATAATTTTATTCTCCTCCTTTCCACGCTTTCAATGATCTATATGCTCTATCTACAGCATCACAAAAAGCTCGAGATGAGATAGTAGAGGCGGTGATAGCATCTACATCCCCATTATCTTTTTTTACTGATAACTTAAATTTTTCTGGATTTTTACCTCTGAATTGATCTTTAAAATCAGATTGAGTAATTTTTTCGCCTAAACCAGGAGTTTCAGCATGACTCAAAACCTGTGTATTGATAATAGTAAGGGTGGTATCGAAACCCACCATTAACTCCATTTTACCATTAAACCCTTGCATCGTATATGTACTGACTGCATAGCCTACTATTTGACCATTGTATGATGCTTCAAAAACTTTAAGTGAATCTTCGCCATCGATGTTTGGGATATAAAAAGTTTTTAAATCAGAAAAAGACGGTAATACTTCTCTTAGTGCATCTTTTTCTTTTTGTTGTTGAGCTTTTTGTATGGGGCCTGTAGTAATTAAATTAATCAAAGCCAACATTATAGCAGCTACAGCTGCAATGATAAAAAGTGTAAGTGCTAAATTTGATAAACTTGATTCTCTTTTACTCATGCTTTTACCTCCCCGAAATGTTTATATGATATTCTATCTATAAGTGGTACAAAGGCATTCATAATCAAAATAGAAAATGATACGCCCTCTGGGTAGGCACCAAAGAGCCTTATCAATGCCGTTAATACTCCACATCCTATGCCAAAAATTATTTGTCCTCTATACGATGTAGGTGATGTGACCATATCTGTAGCCATAAAAAAAGCTCCCAAAATCAATCCACCTGTTAATAAATGAAATAATGGATCTGCGTATTTAGTAGGGTCTATCAACCAAAATATTCCAGTGAATATTATCACGGTCAAAATATAGGATAGTGGAATATGCAAGGTAATAACTTTGCGATACAATAAATAAATAGCACCAATCAATAATAATATAGCCGAAACTTCTCCCATACTTCCTCCCATATTGCCAAGCATCATATCTACATATGATGGCAATTCGCCAGTTTGACTAGCTGCTGATATAGAACCACTTTCTTTTAATATTCCTAATGGTGTAGGTCCAGTAACTACATCTGACAATTGACCTGCTGATGCAATAGGCTTAGGCCATGAAGTCATATATACAGGAAATGAAATTAAAAGAAATACTCGAGCTACAAGAGCAGGATTGAATAAATTTTGTCCTAAACCACCAAAGACCATTTTTCCTATACCAATAGCTATTAGCGAACCAATGATTACTACCCAAGTAGGTAGATTACTAGGCACATTAAAAGCTAAAAGCATACCTGTAACTATAGCAGAGAGATCATTGATAGTTGGCTTTTGCTTTAATAAAAATTTTTGAATTAAATATTCGAAAATTAAACAAGTAACTACCGATACAAAAAATACTCTGACAGCACCTAATCCAAAAAAATAAAATGCGCCAAGTGTAGCGGGTATTAGAGCTATCACTACATCTAGCATAATACGCTGTACATTATCTTTAGCATATATATGAGGCGAGCCAGAGATTATAAATTTCTTATCCATATTTGTATTAATTTTTTCGAGATCTTATTATTGCACTCACTTTGTTTTTGCCTAATCTAATATAATCTAATAAAGGTCTTTTAGCAGGACATATATATTGGCAAGAGCCGCATTCCATGCAATCTATTATCCAATGTTTCTCTGCGTCTTCCCATCTTTCTTTTATGACTAGTTTTTCTAAATAAAAAGGTTCTAAACCCATAGGGCAAGCATGGACACATCTACCACATCTAATGCAAGGATAAGGATCTAATCTTTTTGATAAATTGTATGGAAACAGTAAAATACCTCCCATTGCTTTAGTCAATGGTATGTCTGTATTTGATAGTGTTTTGCCCATCATTGGTCCACCACTAATCAATTTAGCTGTATCTTCGGGTAAACCACCTGCTAATTCTATCAAATGCTTCAAAGGTATACCTATTCGGGATAAAAAATTAGATGGTTTTGATACATTAGGTCCGGTAACAGTAACCACACGCTCTATCAAAGGCATATTTTTTTGTACAGCATCATAGATAGCTTTTGCAGTGCCTACATTTTGAACTACACAACCAACCTCTATTGGTAATTTACCGGATGGAACTTCTCTACCTGTTATAGCTTTTATTAATTGCTTCTCAGCACCTTGTGGATATTTCTTTTTCAAAGTAACTACTTCTATGCCATTATAATCTTTTGCTAATTTAGTTAATAACTCTATAGCATCTAGTTTGTTATTTTCAATACCTATGAAAGCTCTATGTACTCCTAAAGCTTTCATAATAATAGAAGTACCTACTAAGATTTCTTCAGGTTTTTCGAGCATGAGTCGATGATCACAAGTAAGATATGGTTCACATTCTGCACCATTTATTAATAGATATTCTGCTACTTTGCCTTGCGGAATGGTGAGTTTGACATGAGTAGGAAAGGCCGCTCCACCCAAGCCTACAATACCAGCATTTTTGATTTTTTCGATGATTTCTTGTGGAGTTGCTTTTATCTCCTTTATCAGGTTATTAGTAATATCTATACCTTCTTCCCAGGTATCTTCACCTTCTACATTAATAATAATAGCTTGGTGTTTATAACCAGTAGCATCTAATATCGGATCTATTTTATCTATCGTACCAGTTACAGGAGAATGAACATTAGAAGAGATAAAAGCTTCACCTTTAGCTATCAATTGTCCAGTTTTCACTTTATCACCTTTTTTTACTATAGGTACTGCAGGGGCTCCGGCACTCTGATTTAGCATTATATAAACTTTATCTGGTAGAGTAGCTACAAAAATAGGAGATTTAGCAGTTAGCTTGCAATCATCTGGGTGTACGCCTCCTTTGGGAAATGTTTTTAACATGATTTAATTATTTACTATATTTTTTGATGAATCATTTGCAATATTGGCGTTTTCCTGTTTTTTAGGTAAAAAATTAACTTCTAAAATGCAATTAGTAGGACAGACAGCAACACATTTACGACACAGAGTACATTTTTTATAATCTATATAAGCTAAGAAATTTTCAATTTTTATAGCATCAAATTTACATTCTTTAGCACAAGCATTGCATCCTATACAAGCTACCAAGCAGTTTGCTTTAGCATAAATACCTTTTTCTTTATTCATGCAAGCTACATAAATTCTACGATTTTTAGGTCCTTTATTTCTAAGCTCGATAATATTTCTAGGGCAAGCTTTTACACAATTACCACAAGCAGTACAATTATCTTCTATTACAACTGGTAAACCTGTAATAGGATCCATGTACAAAGCATCAAATTTACATGCTTCAACGCAATCTCCAAGTCCGAGACATCCATAAGCACAGCCACCTTTGCCTGCGAAGAGAAAATTAGCAAAACCACAGTTTTTTATTCCGTTATAATCGTGTTTAGGAGGACAATTTTCAAAAGAACCTTGACAACGAATGACAGCTACCTGAGGCTTTTTCTCTTCAGCAGTTAAATTCATTAATTCTGCTATTTCGCTCATTACTTTATTACCACCAGGTGCACAAAAAAGACCATCGAGCGAATTGTTTTTAACTATAGCTTCTGCAAAATTTCTACACCCCGCATAACCACAACCGCCACAATTAGCACCAGGCAATTTCTCTGCTATTAAATCTATTCGGGGATCCTCTTCTACGTGAAATTGTTTATCAACAAAATAAATAATAACTGCAAAAATAGCAGCCATAAGTGATAATACAACAAATGCAATAATGACAGGTTCCACTTATTATAATTTTATTGCAAAATAAAGAATTTTTTTTTGAAATAAAAAAATTATTAAATGATTAATAAAAATAATTATGAAGTAAAAAAATATTATTTAATTTTAAAATATTAGAAAGTAATCATAAAAATATAATTGTTCGGTAATATTTTATGATTTTTATAACAATTTTTTTATAATTATTATAGATATATTTTTAATTTTGCAAAATCTTAATTAATAATCTGATAAGCAATAGAAGAATGTATGATAGTGAATGCTTTTTTGAAAGGAATACCAGTAGGTTTAATATTGGCATTTAGTTTTGGTCCAGCTTTTTTCTTGGTAATACAGACAGCTTTAGAAAAAGGATTTAAAAAAGCTATAGTTACATCGATAGGAGTTTCTAGTAGCGATGCAGTATTTATTTGCTTATCATTATTAGGTATAACGGCCATCGAAGGATTACTGAAAGATGTTTTTGGGGTAATAGCAAGTATTGTGCTTATAATATATGGTGTAGTTATGATCTTTTCTAAACCAGAAATACTTAAGAAAAGAAATCCTAAAGTAAAAGATATTCGTAGTAAAAATGAATATATTAAGTTATATTTCAAGGGATTTTTATTGAATATAGCTAATCCTTTTGTATTGATTTTTTGGGTTAGTATAGCTGGTATAGTTTCGCAAACTGCTCCTAAGGATCAATTTTTATTATATAATATTTTCTTTTTTCTAGGTATCTTATTTACTGTTTTTTCTATGGATGTTATCAAAAGTCTGACGGCTCATAAATTAAAAAATTATTTGAGGCCAAGATACATAATATATGCTAATAGAATAATTGGGTGTATTATAGTAATATTGGGTGTTTTACTTATTTTTAAAACTTTTATGATAAACTAATCTACTACGTATATTATGATATATTGTGAAGATAAATGATGAATTTACTTTAACTCAGCTGGCATAAAAAATTACTGATTAAATGCATAATGTATTATGTTAGCTCCCATTTGTAATGCTTTTAGTCTGATTTCTGGAGGATCATTATGCACTTCTTCACTTTCCCATCCATCTCCCAGATCGCATTCATAGGTATATAGCAAAACTAACCTGCCATTTAGAATTATACCAAATGCTTGGGGCGGTTTACTATCGTGCTCATGAATTTTTGGCAAGCCATTAGAGAAATTATATACTTGGCTAAAGATAGGGTGTGATGGGGGTAACTCCTGCAGTGGTAGATCAGGAAAGATTTTTTGTATCTGCGGACGTATGAAAGGATCCATACCATAATTATCATCGATATGTAAAAAACCACCTGCTTCTAAGTATTTTCTTATATTCGCTGCTTCATTATCCGAAAAAATCACATTACCATGGCCAGTCATATGTATAAAAGGATAATTAAAAATTTCTTGTGAGCCTGGTTCTATCTCCGGTATATTAGGATCTATATTAGTATTAATATTTTGATTACAAAAAACAGCAAGATTTGGCAAAGATGTTGGGTTAGCATACCAATCACCTCCGCCAGAATATTTTAATAAAGCTATTTTTATGCTATAAACATTTCTTTGGGCAAAAGATAAATTTGATATTAATAGTAATAATATTATTAGAAATTTTTTCATAAATTATTTTTTATTGCAAATATAGTTAAACTTACAATAGCGGCAGTTTCACTTCTGAGTCTTTGTTTACCTAATGACACTGGTATGATACCGTTATAAATAGCCTTATTGACTTCATCTATTGTAAAATCGCCCTCTGGACCAATAAAAATACCTATGTCTTCTTTAGGTTGTAAGAAATCAAAAAATTGTGTTTTCTCTAATTCTGTACCACAATAGCAGATTGTACGTTTCATTTTTATATTATTTTTGATAGCTTCTTCGAAAAAAATCGGCTCACAAATATGAGGGAAATAAAATTTCAGAGATTGTAATGATGAGTATTTTATTATATTTTGCAATCTCGTTAGTTTGATAGTTGTTTTGATAGTTCTCTCAGTGATAATAGGTATTAATTCACTTACTCCTAATTCTACCGTTTTTTCTACCAGCCAGTCTAATCTCTCTGTCTGTTTTAATATAGGTGTGTATAGTATTGCTTTATTATCACGGGGAGGCATAGTTTTCACCTCTAGTACATCGACTATTATTTTTTGTTTCATACATTCTACTATTTTGCCCGTAGCTAGAAGTCCCTTACCATTTGTAAAAAATATTTTATCTCTAGTTTTTATATGATGAGCTCTCAAATGCTTATACGTTTCACCTTCTATTACTACTCTATCTCTAATATTTTCTAAATAAAATAAATCCATATTTTTTGATAAAATTCTATATCAATTTATTAATTGATGCAAAATTATAAATCTTTAATTAAAAAAAAACGTTGATTCGCTTTTAACGGTGTAAAACTAAATGCTAATGACTCAAACACCATACGTTTATGTTTTTTGATAATTGTGATTTTTTACATTAATAGATTGTCTGTTGCATTTATTTGAATTATTTTTTTTAAAATAAATTTAAAAAATCACACGAAAAAATCCAGAATTCACTTATCAAAATAACAAATAATTGATAAATTATTTTTCTCCAGGTTAGATCTTCGGCTATTAAAATTTTTTGAATATTTAGTGTCAAAAGCCATACATATATCAAAAGTACGATTTTGAAGTTATCTAAAGGTAATGTAAAAGCTATTATTATGCAAATTAATATCTGAACTATTGATACCCAGATCTGTCTTCTCTTGTATACTAATTGTCTCTGCATCCACGGATAAATCATTATGCAAGTAACAAGTGAAAAAATTGTAAATGCTAATAGTGGTAAAGACAAACTAGCTGATGACAATTGGGGTTTTGATGATAAAAAGTAATGATAAATCTGAAAATCTAAAAAAGCATAATCGATTGTGAGAATAATAATAGCTAATGTCAGTGCAGAAATAAAAGGTGTTATAATTTTTTTAAAGTCTAGGATATCTAAAAATGAAATTGTAATATATACAGATAAGAGCAAGAAAATAAAAACAGGATTAATAAATATCAATAAAAATATTATTAAACCATAAAAATATAGTTCTTTTAGAGAGAAATTATTTTTTTTAAGTAAATATAATTGAAAAGTAAACCAAATATATGAAATAATAGTACTCTCAAAAAAGGTATCAAAATTTATAAATATTAAAAAAAATGCAAAACTGGGTAACATAGCTATTATATAGCTAAATGAATATTTATATTTTTTGTCGTAAATAAGTATAAATGAAAAAATAGTAATGACGACAAATAATAAAAAAGCTGAGATAGCTATAGAATTTATAAATCTAAATTTATAGATAATAGCCGAAGTATTCATAAGTATATATGAAACAATAATATATGTAGATAAACTCAAAAATAAAATAAGTTTATCTGATACTTTTAGACAGATATTGCTATGTTTACCTTTTCGTTTTATCATTTAATCTTAATATTAAAAAAATGAATTCATAAATATAAATATTTAAATAAATAAAATTTTAAATCTTTTTTTAAAAAAAAATGGAACTATATTTTTTTAAAAAACAAAATTAATAATTTAAAACAGAAAAATATTTAGATTAAGAAAAATAAGAATTTAATTTTATATAAATATTCAAAAAAACTGTTTCTTGCACTTTATTTTAGGTTTGATTAATAAGGCAGGTTATTTGCAAGATCACTATGTCAAAAAAAAATTTATAGTTAATCGAGTAATGGTTATCTGTTATTATTATTTTAAGTGATTAATTAAATTTAGTTGAAAGACTTGAATAATGCCTTGTGAATAGTTATTTAGCTGTTTTATGTTAAAATATTTAATTTATAATTTATTATATAAATTTGTCTAAAATTATAAGCAATTGACGACAAATAATTGGTTAATAAATTTGAAAAAGATCTTAATTAAATATAAAAATTTAATATTATTAGGGTGTTTTTTTTTGTGCATATTAATATTATTATTTTTACCTACTAATAAAAAACCTTATTATCAGCATAAATATCAAAAATTAGACTTTCCAGATATAATAGAAAGAGGCTATATAAATGTAATAGTTGAGCATAATAGTATGAATTTCTTTGTACATCATGGTAGAGTAATGGGGCTACAATATGAGCTACTCGATCATATAGAGAAACGATGGAATATAAATATCAACCAAATAGTAATAAATGATCTAGGCGAAGCACTTGCTTTGGTAGCTTTCGATAGTATCGATATTTTGACTTCAGATATTACCATTGTACCTGGGCGATATCCCTGTATAGACTTTAGTATACCTTTATATAAAACTAAGATGGTATTGGTTCTATATGATTCTATAAAGCCCTCGACAGAGATCAATGATTTTTCTAAGTTAGATATTAAAAAATTAGAAAATAAAATAATAGCAGTTCCTACTAAATCGATATTTATCAATTTTTTAAATAAATTAAAAAAAAGTTTAAATTTAAATTTTCAAATAAAAGAATTGATAGAAGAACCTGAATCTATATTGGATAGTGTGATGGCAAAGAAATATGATGCTACTATAATGGATGAAAAGATATTAATAGTCAATACACCTTTACTAAAAAATACAAGCTCATATTATTTACCTTTTCCATCCTTAGATGTAGGCTGGGCATTTAGTTGTCATCAACCAATATTAAGAGATAGTGTAAATGCTGCATTAATAGACTTAAAAAACAAAGGTATTTTAGCTTCATTACTTAATAAATATCAAAGACCTATATATATACAGACTACATATAAGCAAATAGCTCATTCTAAAAGAACAAAAAAATTGACAAAATATGATAATATCTTACAAAAATATGCTAAAATTTATGATATTGACTGGCGTTTAGTAGCAGCATTGATATATCATGAGTCAAATTTTAATATAGATGCAGTTTCGTATAAAGGTGCTTTTGGCATCATACAGATAATGCCACAGACAGCAGAGGAATATGGTATGTCGCCTACTAGCTCTATAGATCAACAAATAAAAGTTGCATATAGGATTTTAAATGATTACAAAAAACAATTAAGCATATATTTTGATAATGATAAAGATTTATATAGAGCTATGATAGCTTCTTACAATTTAGGACTTGGACATATATTAGATGCTATTGCTTTAGCTCTAAAATATGATGGACAAATTAATAGTTGGGAGCAAGTAGCACAATGGCTATTGAATAAATCACAAAAAATATATTATTCTGATCCAGTGGTAAAAAACGGCTATTGCAAAGGACGACTAACGGTTTATTTTGTTAATTTAGTGTATGAAACTTATGAAAATTATAAACAATTAATTTAAATATGTAATTTTGTCAAAAAAAATGAATCTAGAGTTTTATATACCAGAAATAATACAAAAAGAAGCTGAAGCTATTAAAAACATTCCAATAGATAATAAATATCTGGATACTGTAGATCTAATATATGATCGTGTTCATTTAAAAAAAGGCAAATTAGTAACTTCGGGTATGGGCAAAGCTGGACAGATAGCTTTGAATATAGCGACTACTTTTAGCAGTACAGGTACGCCATCTATTTTTTTGCATCCTGCAGATGCTCAACATGGTGATCTAGGTGTGATACAACCTAATGATGTTTTATTATTAATTTCTAATTCTGGCAAAACAACTGAAATTTTGCAATTAGTAGATTTAGCAAGAAATTTATATAATGATATTCCTTTAATAGTGATTACAGGTAATAAAGATGGTATATTAGCTCATAAAGCTGATCTGACTTTATACACTGGAAATCCACCAGAAGTATGCCCATTAGGGCTGACGCCTACTACTTCTACTACTGTTATGACTGTTATAGGTGATATACTGGTAACATTAATGATGCGAAAAATTGACTTTAAAGTAGAAGAATATGCTAAAAGACATCATTCAGGATATCTTGGCGAAAAATCTAAAATGTTTGTAAATCAAAATAAAAAATAATAATTTTATGTGGCTATTTGCAGGTCCTTGTGTAATAGAAAATGATAAAATACCTTTTGTGGTAGCAGAAAAAATAAAGAATATTGCAGATGAGTTAGGTTATCATTTTATCTTTAAAAGTAGCTATCTGAAAGCTAATCGTTCTAAATTAGACAGCTTCAGAGGTATACCTCGACTAGAAGCACTAAAAATATTGAATGAAATAAGAAAAAATTATAAAATACCTACGATAACAGATGTACACGAAAGCTGGGAATGCGAAGAGGTAGCCGAATATGTCGATTATTTACAAATCCCCGCTTTTCTATGTAGACAAACTGAATTATTAATATCGGCTGGCAAAACAGGGAAACCAATTAATATCAAAAAAGGTCAATTTATGTCTCCAGAAAGCATGAAATATGCTGTAGATAAAGTTAAAAGCACTGGTAATGAAAATATTTTTCTTACCGAAAGAGGAGTTATGTTTGGTTATTATGATCTCATAGTAGATATGACCTCGATACCTCGCATGAAAAGTATTGGATGTCCTGTATTAATAGATGCTACTCACGGTATTCAAATGCCAAATCGTAGTGATGGTGTTACGCATGGACATAGAGAATTTGTGGAAACCATAGCTCTGGCGGGTATCGCTGCTGGGGCAGATGGCATTTTTTTAGAAACACATCCTAATCCCGAACAAGCTCTTAGTGATGCCGATACTCAATGGCCGCTAGATGATGTTTATGATTTACTCAAAAAAGCAAAAGAAATTTATTCAATTATTAATAATGTTTAATATGAAAAAATTGTTTTTGTCGCTATTAATTTTAATTTATCCTTTTTTTGTTTATAATCAGATTTTTATCACTCCTGAGCCCCAATCAATGACTAAAAGGATAGATATTTTTGTAGGTCAAGGCTATGATATTAAATATCACAAATTGTATATCAGTGTAACTCCTGGCTCTGATCATATTAGTGGTGGTGTGTTTACAAAGTTTATACCATTAGATGATACTGATACTATGGATTTCGATGCTAATCAGTGTTTAGTTATCGATTCAGTTATATATCATGGTAATGCTATGACTTTTATTCATCAAAATAATAGGTTAATTATTAAAAATCTTACACTAGTATCTCAATCATTAGATAGTATTATTATTTACTATCATGGCACTCCAGCGGCTAGTGGTTTTGGATCTTTTTATTCTGACTCACAATGGTTGTGGACTCTTTCAGAACCTTTTGGGGCTTCAGACTGGTGGCCTTGCAAAAATGACTTAAGTGATAAAATCGATTCTATAGATATTTTCATAGAACATCCATCAAATTATATCGCTGTTGCTAATGGATTAGAGCAATCAAAAGTAGATTTAGTGAATAGCAGAACCTTAACTCATTGGAAGCATAAATATCCGGTAGCTACTTATCTAATAGCTATAGCTGTAGCCCCATATCATTATTTTAATGTTCATATACCTCTCACTGAAGGAGATTTACAAATTGATAATTATGTGCTTTCATCAGCTTATAATAATGCACAAAATGCAATGCCTAATTTCTCAAAGGTGATGAAGTTTTATGATTCACTTATAGCACCTTATCCATTTATGAATGAGAGATATGGTCATGCACACTTCGGTTGGGGAGGCGGTATGGAGCATCAAACAATAAGTTTTGTAGGGAGTTTCGATTATGAACTTTTAGCTCATGAACTTTTACATCAATGGTATGGCGATGCTGTTACTTGTGGCTCTTGGCATGATGTATGGCTAAATGAAGGGTTTGCTACTTATTTCACCGCACTTTCTCAAGAAAAATTTTTCCCTCAAGATTTCATTTATTGGAAAAATCAATCTATTGATTTTATTACCTATCTTCCTTGCGGAGCTGTGTATGTTTATGATACTACTTCTGTGGATAGAATATTTAATTCTCGTCTAAGCTACAGAAAAGGCGCTTATATATTACATATGCTTAGATGGATTCTAGGTGATGATGTTTTTTTTAATGGAGTGAGGCAATATTATCAAACGTATAAATATAATTCTGCTAAAACTGAAGATTTCAAAAAAATAATGGAGCAGGTATCTGATACTACATTAACAGAATTTTTTAATGACTGGATATACGATGAGGGATATCCGATGTATAATTTTACAGTCACTAATATTGATGATGATAATTTCAAAATCCAAGTCCATCAATCATCATCATGTCATTATAATACATTTTTTGAAATGCCTTTACCTTTTTTATTGCGGTATGATATTTTTGATACCATCATAATACTTAATAATTTAGTACAAAATCAAGATTTTTTTATCAATTTACCAATGCCTAATGAAATAATATTTGATCCTAATAAATGGATTTTAACTAAAAATGCAACTATTATTATAGATGTCGAGACTTATTTAAACAAGCAATTATCTATATATCCAAATCCTGCATCTAATAAAGTAGCAATAAATAATCATAGCAATAATAAATTTACTCTTGTCATTACCGATCTATTATCCAAAAAATTAATCGTTGATGATTGCATATTGCCAAATTCTACTTATACTGTAGATATTAGTTCATTGATCACTGGCACATATTTAATGACATTCAAATCTGAAAAAAATGAAATTATTACTAAAAAGCTAGTGAAACAATAATTTGAAAAATTAGTTTTACGGTTTTAGTATAGTTTTATTAAAATCAATACACCTACAAAGCAAAAATTTTGCTACAGCAAATTATTGACAATTAAATTTTTATTTAAGTAAATGTGATTTTATGGTATAATTTTTGCTAAATTTTAAATAATCATTAAATTTGTAAGAAAAATATGAAAACATTTAATTTTTTTGTTTTATTAATATTTGTATCTCAAATATTAATGGCACAAGGTAATAAAGGGCCTATTATTAAATTTGATAATGAATCATATAATTTTAAGGAAATAATTC